>Ga0272449_1000242_pt1 | contig 68353 bp, 61 predicted proteins | sample YNPCB0241_FD_198679 | JGI IMG/M metagenome (GOLD analysis project Ga0272449, IMG submission 198679) | Hot spring sediment microbial communities from Yellowstone National Park, WY, United States - YNP-CB-024-1 | ecosystem: Environmental > Aquatic > Thermal springs > Hot (42-90C) > Sediment...
CAAATATTTACAGCTATTTACAACTACTAAAACCTATCACCAGCTCTGTAACTACCTATAGATCTATCAGATCTAGCTCCAAAAACTAATATTATTACTGGAATAGTTAAGAATAGATTAAAAGGAAAACACATTAAGCTGGGAATTGGTTGGATCATAATAATATATACTGGATACAGCACTAAAGCAGGAAACAACGAATGGTTTAATCACTCAGGTTTAGATGAAAGTGCAGCACTGTTTCTTGAAGATAAAAAGTTAATGTCTTTGACTGCTGTTTTAAGTTTTGTATGAGTTCATATAGCTTTATATGAATTGATGTTTCTAAAAATTTATAGGTTTTCTGAAGGAGTGAACTGGCTCGATGAGGGGTTAAGAGCCTAGGAGACCCCAGAGAAACCAGAGATGCGAAGTCTCTGAAGGCTCTAAACCCCAAGGCAAATGCAGACCCAAGAAGCAATGCATGGGAAAAGAGATGATACAATAAAAATATATCAAATCATATAAACCATATAAGAGCTAATCCCAGTAGGTATAGATGCTCCAAGTGCTGGCCATTCACTTTCCCTGCACGTAAAATTCTCCTTTCTGAATAATATATAAGATCTGAATAATATATAAGAATCTAACTAATGTAAAAGAATTCCAGTTTATAGGTATTCCTCTAAAAATATACAAAGGTCTGCAAGTTCTATAAGAGCTATAGCCCATATTATATGAATAGTAAAATTAAGTATATTATTACTATTCTTATTGATAGTCTCTTATTATCTAGGTTTAATATATAATGAATTTCTTTGAATTATATAGCGTTATAGAGTTCTTATATTAAACTTGTTTATTATCAAAAACCTTGATCTTTAGGAATGTAATAATGTTTAAGAAGTTTCATAGATATATGAAGCTCGTTAATGTTTCAATAGACCATAAAAACTTGTGTTGTTTTATGTGAAAGATACATAGATATCGTTTATAGAGCAATGTTTCATAGTAAAATGTATGTAGATGTGGTAGAGTATGTATTAAGTGCGCTTAGTGATGTGTCTAGCAGTTAAGAAAATATGCTATAGTTTTTTAAATGGTATTGGAGATTCTTTTATTGTATATTTCTCTATATAACCTAGTTTGAATTGGTTTAACCCTTGCTCTATTCCATCCAAACCAATACTTCTAAATATACTTTTTACTGTCTCTGGCATAATAGGGTATAATAATAATGATGTAACTCTTATGGATTCTACTACTGTGTATATTGTTTTATTAGGTTTGTCTTCTTTCCAAGGCTCCTTTCTATTCATATATGCATTTGTTTCATGTAGAGCATCAAGAATATATTTCACTGCGTTGCTAATCTCTAAATTATTATAACACTCTATTGAATTCATCACCAATTTTTCTATACCCTCGGCAAATTCTCTATCTAACTCATGAATAACAACACCATTAAGAGATTTTATGGCAAGTGCTGTTGCTCTTCTTACGAGATTGCCATAGTTGTTAAGCAGATCTCCAGTATAGATAGAGTCGTAGATATCCCATGAAACTTCAACATCTTTGTCATAATTAGCTATTTTGGCTATTATAAATCTTACAACCTCTGGATTACCATATCTTTTAACCATATCATCTATAGATATTACATTACCTAAACTTTTACCCATTTTTCGACCTTTTATAGTTAGATATGAATGTACAACCAATTTTTTAGGTGGTGGTAGATCTAGCATTGCTAATAATGAAAACCATATAGCGGTGTGAAACCATAGAATATCTTTACCTATCAACTGTATGGAGTTTTTCCAGTATCGTTTAATTCTTTCTAGATCCTTAGGATATCCTAGACCTGTTAAATAGTTCAATAATGCATCTATCCATACATAAACAATATATCTATTATCAAACGGCAATTCTATGCCCCAGCTCACTCTACTTTTTGGTCTAGCTATTGAAAGATCTTGCAATCCTTCAATCTCAACTTTTGTAGCTACTTCATCTCCATAATGCTTTGGATATACTATACCTCCTTCTCTTAATACCTTAAGTATGTAGTCCTTAAATTTTGAAAGTTTAAGAAAGTATGTGTCTTCTTCAATATATTCTAGAGGTCTTTGATGGATAGGGCAAGTTGGTGTGTTATCTACATTGATGTATTCGCTTTCACTATAAAACTTTTCACATGCTGTACAATACCATCCTCTATACTTCCCACTATATATATATCCTTTATCCCATAGCTTATTAACGACATATTTTACAAGTTCTTCATGTTCATGTTCAGTAGTTCTTATAAATCTACTATAACCTATCTTCAATATCTTCCAATATTCCTTAAATATCTCTACCATTTGGTCAACAAAATCTTTTGGGTTCATCCCTTTTTTCTCAGCCTCTCTTTGAAGTTTAGCTCCATGTTCATCAGTACCTGTTAAGAAATATGTATCACATCCTAAAAGAGAAAACCATCTAAAGATTATATCAGCTAAAACAGTGGTATATGCATGTCCTAAATGAGGCTTATCATTTGGATAGTAGATAGGGGTGGTTACATATATGTGGCATTTCTCACGGCTTATTTCTTCAGTATTGCGCATATCGAGTCACACTATCTCCTATACTCAAACCTAGTAGTATATTTACAAGTATTTCAACTTTATTAGCTTACAAAAACCTTAGCATAAATATGTAAACCTAAAAGCTATTGAATCATCAAATATGTGTGAGGATAGCTTATGAAACCATATATAGTTAGATTTGTATCTCTGGAAGCTGGTAAAGGTAAGACGTATATAGCATCATCAGTTCTAGCTAAGCTAAAGCTTAAGGGCTATATCATTGCAGCTATTAAACATGCTGCTCACGATATAGATATCAAAGAGAAAGATACAGATAAATACATCGAAGCTGGTGCTGATATTACCATAGCATCATCAAATAAATTAGGTGTTATGTATTATAGTAAATGGATAGACTCTCTAGACTATATTCTAGAATTTATTAATACCCCTATAGTTATTGTAGAGGGTTTTAAAAAGCATGAAAATGGCGATGTAGTGGCTATTGTTGATAATGTTGATGAATTTAAAGATTTATCTAAATATGTAAAGGGGGATATCATAGCTATTATATGCAACAATGAATCTCTTATTAAAGCTAGTGAAATAAATGTCAAGATGTTTAATAAAGATGATGTAGATGAGATAGCTTCATTTATAGAGCTAAGAGCCTTAAAGTTTCTAGAAAACCAACTTCCACAATCTAATTGTGGTCTTTGTGGATTTGAAACATGTTCAGCATTTGCAAAAGCATATGCAATTGGTAAAGCAAGTCAATGTCCAGTGATGTCAGATATTAAACTAGTTATAGACTCAAAGGATATACCTTTAAATCCCTTTGTAAAAAATATTCTAAGGTCAACTATAAATGGTTTTATTAACGCTCTTAAAGGTGTGCCTCAACAAAGGAAGAGAATATTGATAGAGATTGCTCTTTGACTATAGCTTAATTTAAAGTATATCTTTATCTAATTTCCTTTACCATATTTATCTGCAGTACATCTTCTTTAACTATATCATAGCACATTAACCTGGTCATAGGATATTAGATCTTTATTTTATTTAATCTTAGCTATACCGCATTTTTAAAATCATTATGGTTGAGATAAATTGAGATAAATGCTTCTTTGCTTCTACACAGTTATATAATCAATAATTGCTATACTATTATCTGAGGGTTTAATACTCATCATTATTTCAGTAAGGATGCGCTTCTTCATCTCAATAACTAACAATTTTTATAGATATAAAAATTCTTTTACTTTATTATATACAATAGTCTATTTAATATAATTATCTATGCTGTTAATTTGTTCTATTTAAAGATTTATATAATTCTACAATTATTTTTGAAACTTGTGTTGCATGTAGATTCGCCAAAACAGTCTTCGTGGTATATATGGATTTGCATCTATGCCAAGCTTTTTCAACATAGTGGCTTGGTTTTCTGTTACTAAATATCGTTTATAGTATTTTATTGCTTCTTTACCATATCTATGCATAAAATCTATATAAGCTTTATATGATAATTTATCTGCCTCTTTGTTCATCTCTCTTGGAATCCAGCTAATTCGTACATTCTGTAACATACTTAAAAGTTCCAATGTTTTTTCATATAGAGATTTTAGTTTTTTAGATCGAACTCTATATACCCCATTAACCTGATTAATAATAAGTTGACTATCTCCATATATTTCAATATCTCCTCTTATGCCTAATTCAATTATCTTCTCAAGCAGTTTTATTAACGCATAATATTCAGCTATATTATTGGAGGTTTCATCACCAAACATACCCGCACCTATAACACCATAACCACTTACAATCTTTGTATCATCTCTATATATAACATAACCATATGTAGCAACACCACCCGGATTTACAGGTTCGCATAGTCCATCAAAATATGCTTTTATCATAATATCTCCAACAACAGCTATAATCTACCTAAAAAATTTTTCTTACTGTCTTCTAAAACTTTCAGAATTTTTTATTCCAGCCTCCTCCCCATCAATGCACAGAAGTTAGAGCCTTAATCCATTTTATAAAGAAACCCTTTAATACACTATGTTAAAACCTCTTAAAAACTCCAAAAACAGATTTGCAACTGAAAGTCCCGCCTTTTAAAGCAGGGATGGAGAAAAGTTTATAAGTTTTCTTTGTTTTAATTGTTCATGGTAATGAATTTAAATAGCTTTGGTTACCGAAAAGAACCCTTGCCCTTCAGAGTGAAGAGGGATCAGATTAACTATTAAATATAAGTGATGTGATTGAACCCGGGTCTGAAGAATGATGATCGGTGCAAACACTGATTATTATGTTACAATATACTAAACATTATAATCATACTGAACCACTTACTGACCTCCTCCCCGTCCTGAAGTGCGAGGGTTCCCCCTGGAGTAGTTCATCGGTCCCTCTCATCTATTTGGGGATACATCTGTCATTTGAGGGGCATTCAGGGGGTAAATATCTTTAACAGTATTATTTATATGACAAATCTAAAAGTACTAACCCACTGTTTCTTTATATTTATGATGTCTTCCCTATCTCATATTGCCTTTTGGATTCTTAAAAATCAAAGTTTGTGAAAACAAGTTCCTTCAGCATTCAATTGTATGACGAGCCCAAGGGGATTTGAACTCCTGATCACCGGCTTAAGAGATTTGATCATATATATCACACCATTGCATGGTTGATATCTATTACATGCAATATCGAATGGGAGTATTCACCGTTGATACTTATTAACACTATTTATTGACCATGTATCTATAGGCTTATTGTGTTCTGCAAGAGCGAGAAATTGACCATAAGTCCTATTACAATTACTACTAGAACCCTAGAGCACATTGAAGGTTCAGCTTTTTCTTACCTTTTCTAGACAGGTAGAGAGCTCTATCTACTACAACTGCTTTGAAATCTATGGTCTGCTTTGAAAGAACGCTCTACCTGCTATCCATTGTCATCACTCTTATTTTTATTCTTTAATATATTAATGTAAACAATGAACGTGCTATAAATGTTTACATAAAATTAGGTTATAGAAATGTTTAGATGGAAATATCTCTACATAAGATCTATACGTATAACTGCTTTAGGATCTGATTCACCTAGTTTGAACGATACTATAGAGTTTCCATATCTATGGAGATCGATAATATTTTTACCTAGGTTAATTCTTTCAATATCTTTAGATGCTTCTTGTGTTGGCAAGCTAAGATCGTATTCGAATATTGTTAGGTTATTGCTTTTCGAGCTGTTTATAACTAGTTTAGCTTCTCTATAACCTGTTAACGGTATTCCTCCGAATACCTTATCCTCTACCTGTTCACCTCTAACACTTATTCTTACCGACGGTGGTTGAGAATACAGTACAGATGTCGGTATAGATATTATGGATCTGTACCCAGCATCTATTGGCTGTGCATTATATCTACCAGTGTTAGGCATAGTATTGCATGCTAGGAGTATTTCATTACCAACAACTTCTATACCTATTACCCTAGCTCCAAAGGCGCCAACAATTCTAGCTACTGGAGGAGTTATGTATACTAGAAGACTAGGTGCTATAATAGTATTTGTATATGTAGATAGCATTTTCTCAAATTCGTTTGATGGTTTAATAATGGCTTCTATAAGTGCATTGAATGCAACTAGAAGTCCTCCACCAATATGTTTAGCCATAGTTCTCCTAGGACTATACCAAGACTTCACAAAATCAAATAATCTAATGAACTTGACCTCCTCTATACTCTCATCGATAGGGTTACCAACGAATACGCCTCCTCTAACAAACAAATAAAACCTTCCATAAGCAGAAGCTGCTACACCAGTCATCGGCCACGTAATATCTCCACTGTCGATAGATCTTTTAGAGGTGTTCCCAAAGTATGTATAGGTAGCCTTTCTCTCTATAAGATCTAAACACTGGATACCATTTGCTCCTTGAAATGCATTCTCTATAATATCGAAGCATGCATGATCAAAGAATATAGATCCCTTTAAAGCTGGCTTTGGTGATAACTGTTTGTAGTTTCCTCCTTTCCTATCGATCTGATATACGCCAAGGTTAACCATTCCATCTGCCCTCGCAAGTAGAAGTCTGTCGTTAATCTCGTCATACATTATTTCAGATATTTCTCCAACCCAATCAGTTTCGTGATGAAGGCTCTCCTTCCATAAAAGTTTAATTGAATCTTCATAGATATCGTATGCATGAACGTGGCTATACTTATTAGCAAAGGATATCTCTGTCATAGGCTCCTTTCCTCTTTCTTTATAAATAGTTGGTGCGTGAGCCCATCCACCAAAGTATATGGTGTTATCCACAGCCTCAACAGCATTATATGTGTCTCCACCTGATGTTGGTAGAGGTCCTACAAGCTCAAAGCGATACCTCCTTACACGCCCCTCTCTAATGTGTATGAAATGTGCTATAGCCTCAAATGCAAGGGTATAGTATAGTACACCTCTGTGGTACTTTAATCCAAATATCCCCCCACTACCCCACTCAGGCCCATATCTAGGACTATAGAAATATTCTGGGAGAGCCATATTCAAAATACTATCACCAAACATGTAGAGTCAAAAGATACCGTTTTTAAATTTAGCTTTCACTTAATCTTAAGTTAAAGAATATCTATTCTATATCTATTTAGAGAACTTCAAGCTAAATTGAATTTGGTATCATAGATACTCGATATTGTTGCAAGTTAGAGGCTATAGCTTAAATTAAAGGTTCAAGAGGTTTAAAATCACAGATATTTACCAAGTTCATAAGCTATTTAATGTGAGTCTATATATAAGGAAGATAGGAATAAATTTCTCATAGAGAAGACAAAACATGCAGACCTAGTGAAATCTTTTACAATAGGTAAAGATTTATAAACATTTAATTGTAATATAGATGTGCTAATGGATAAAGCTTGAAGGTTGTATGGTTAGCCATAGTAGTCCAATACAGAACTTACTCATTCTGCTATTTTTCAATGGTTAGCTTACCTGGGATCTATATACACCTCGTGATTCTTGGAAACAAGTATATTTCTTAGACACATATAATGGTATCGGTAGCCATGTCCCACTCTAGATGTAGCAAAACCTATTAATATTGATGCTATTGTTAATGCCATTATCAAAACCCTTGTAACTAGTTTTCCAAGGTTACGGAAACCCGCAGGTTTAAGCTCCTTATTAGCCCAGCAATATATTTCTTTTCATATAATCCTTGCATCGCTAGCATATAATCCTAAGAAGAAGTATACATAATGAACCTGCTAGAAGTGTACGAATATAAAAATATTTAATTTTTACTTTGAACTTTACTTAAATGTACCTCAGAATTGTAGTGAGGGGTTCAACTCTTATATAGCTGGGCTAATAAGCTTCCCTAAATACCTAGAGAAGCTACATCATCTTGTCTATTCCTCTCACATTTTAGAGAACCGTGAGTGATGTAATTCGTGTCATTGAGCAGAACAAAAGATTTTCACTATTGCATGTCCGATATTCATCATATGCAATGTAACATCAGCTTATTTAAAACAAATAGAAAATAGTTTCCTTTACCTTTCTATTGTGTGGCGGGCCCGAGGGGATTTGAACCCCTGACCACCGGCTTAGGAGGCCGGCGCTCTATCCTAGCTGAGCTACGGGCCCATGTTATAATAAATTTAGTTTAGCTTTAAGTGTTTTTGAGATATTTCTGTTTGTCGGATTTTTAGGGTTTAAGCGTTTTAGAGTTGCTATATCATTGTTTAGATTAGAGTATTTGTAAGTTATTATATTATAGATTTTATGGTTATTCTACTTTGGTATACTTAATTTCATGAACTGTGAACCCTAGACAGAATGTTTTAGTAATGTATTGATTAATCCTAATAATCTTTTAAAAATATTTAGGTAGATAAACTACATGTTATCTAAAAATTATTTGTGTTTTAAGGTGTATATGTTGAGACCTATAGTTTTAATACCGTTTGCATCTGAAGTGCATGGAAGGGAGTATTATGTAGGTATACTTGAAGTATTTAAATCGTATTTTAAAAGATATGGTATAGAGTTCCATGACGGTATAGTAACTAGCGTCAATGATATAGAAGCCGTCTCAAAAAAATATCCATATTTTATTCCAATAGCGCTTATACTTACTGGTGGAACAAGTAGACTGGTATACGATTTTGTGATGAAGTCTCAATTAGAAAGAATATTCATAGTTTCTCATAGTGAGCATAATAGCCTAGCTTCAGCTATTTCAGTAAGAGGTAGGCTGGAAAATGAAGGTATTTCTGCAGGGCTTTATTATTGTGTAAATCCATATAGCATAGAATGCAGAGTTGTTATTGATAAGGTAATGAATATAGCTAGAGCTATAGCTAATATAATAGGTTCAAATATAGGGATAATAGCTGATAGAGAACGTGAGGAAGTGGATGAAGTATTTGAATCAAAATTTGATGCAACAATAAACATAGTTTCTTTTGAAGAATTTGAAAAAGAATGTAAAAATATCAGTAATAATGTAATAGATGAAACAGTTAAAGAGATTAGAAATAAAATAGTATTTGAAAGCATAGATAATAAGATCAGAGAAATAGCTCGACTTTATATTGCCTTAAAAAATATTATAAAAAACAGAAAATTTGATGCTATTACAATAGACTGTTTTCCATATATAGTAAGATATGGTATAACTCCCTGTATACCCTTAGCATTACTGAATTCTGAAGGTGTTATCGCAGGATGTGAAGCTGATCTAACATCACTCTTAGGATTAATGCTAGCCAAGTATATCACAGGCAGAAGTGGTTGGATAGGTAATTCTGTATCGTTCAATTCTAAACACGCTATATTTGCACACTGTACAGCTGCACTCGATATTATAGAAAACCCAACTGCAATTTCACACTTTGAAACAGGTAAGCCATATGCTATAACAGGGGAAATGATATCAGATACTGTAACTTTAATATCTATAGATAGAGAATTTGACATCGCTACAATTGCAAAAGGTAAGGTAATAAAATCAGGTCTACTAGGATACGCTACTTGCAGAACTCAGATCCTAGTAGAGTTTGACTATAACATAGAGGAAATCCCTCGATATGCACCAACAAATCACCATGTGATTATAGCAGGAGATCGCATAGCAGAACTTAGAGATATAGGCTATATGTTAGGTATAGATATAGTAGAATACAAAGATATGATGGGATATTAAAATGAGTTTAACAAACGAAATAAAACCTAGAAAATTTTACTATATTCTACATCCACGTCCAGTAGTTGTTATAGTTACTCAATGCCCCGAAGGCAAAATCAATGCCATGCCTGCTTCATGGATCACACCAGTCTCTGAAGATCCTCCAACAATTGCAATAGCCATAGATAAGTCATCATTTACTTCAGAATGCCTTGAACATAGCAATGAGGCGTCAATAAACATTCCATCGCTTAACTATGTAGAGCTTCTATATAAGCTTGGAACAGTTTCTGGAAGGAAGGTAGATAAGGTTAGCGAATTTAAATTGAAACTAATAAAAAGTAAAATGATATCGACTCCTAGATGGGCAGATGCAATAGGGTGGCTTGAAGCAAAAGTAAACAGATATATAGATATAGGCGATGTTCGTTTATATATATTTGAAGTAATTGAGTATGGTATTCGCAAAGATGTTGGTGATGAATGGGGATGGAATGTATATAAAGCTAACCTAGTACATCATGGAATAGGAAAAGGTTTTTACACCATAGGAAGATTAATAATTGCTAAATAACATATCTATCTTATCTATTGAAATAGAGTAGCAAAAATAGTGAGGTAAAGTCTAAGATTCTTTATTTAATAATTGTCTCACAGTTTTTCTTACAGCATCATAAGAATTCATTGAAGGAACCCATCCCTTTGATTTTAACTTACTTATATCAAGCAACATAAACTTCACATCTCCTAGCCATCCCCTACCATCTATCGTAGCAGGTTTAAAGATGTAGCGAACATTATCAAAACCCATTTCTTTCACAACAATATCTGCTATTTCTCTAACTGTAATCCAGTCGCTGTTCCCTATGTTATATATATCATAATTTGCAACTGATGGTAGAACTTTCAATGCCAAAAATAATGTAGCATCCACAGCATCATAAACATGAAGATAGCTTTTTCTTTGAGTTCCATCACCTAAGATCTCCAATTCTTTCGGATTTTGCTTTAACTTATTTATAAAATCTATTATAACTCCATGACCACTACGAGGACCAATAATATTAGCGTATCTCACAATAAGACATTTCATGCCATACAATTTAGAGTAAGATATACAGAGATACTCAGCTGCAAGTTTCGCTGCCCCATATATTGATATGGGTTCAAGTGGATGGTAATCTTCAGGCGTTGGTATTATCTTAGCATCACCATAAACAGTTGAACTGCTAGCAAATACGAGCTTCTTAGCATTGCCTTTTCTACATGCTTCAAGAACATTAAATGTTGCCACAAGATTTTCATTAAAATGTATATGCGGATTTGTTACAGATATTCTAACCTCTGGGTTTGCTGCCATATGGATAACCATATCTATATCTCTAAATTGTGATGTCCATTGATCATCAACATTCTTCAAATCAGCTTTTATGAACTTAAAATATTTTTTGTTGATATGCATTGATATGTTGTCTAGAGATCCAGAACTCAGATTATCTATAGCGATAATCTCATCAGCTAATTTGTTTTTTACCATATAATCTATTATATGGCTACCAATAAAACCTGCTCCACCTGTAACAATAACTTTATTTAAATAACATTCATTCATTTTGTGATCCCTTCATCACAAACACTCAGTATGGCTAGGTTAAATCACCAAAAAAGTATAAATTAAAACCCTTAAATATTTAACTTTAAATGTTTTAACCTAGATAATTTTAGTCTGAACTATTTATTTAAACCAATAACACATTAGATTCGATGTTAGAGACCCAGTTATAATCCTCTGGCACCTTTAAAGCTGCTGCAAAACTATTGCCGTAGTATCCCTTCATTGAAAAAATAGTGACTACAAGTCCTTTATGATTTATCTTAAATCCATTACATGGTTCATGTCCTCTAACCATTATCTTTATATCCAATTTTTCTACAATATCTTTCGAAATTCTCCATCCCCATAGTTTACCAGCTCCTCTATATATGTTATATGATAGATATTCTATATCCTCACTAGGATCACTCCACAATATATCCTCGAAATCTTCTTTACTTTCAATGTTTAATATATCATCAATATTTGAATATCGACTTAGCCTAGTTAGAGGTGGTCCTCCATGAAAAGCCAAAATTTTTTTAGGAATATAGAAAATTAATGGAAGAAGTTCAAATATATCTAAGATCTCGTAATAAAGTTCTTGACCATTGTGAATACCCAGATTCTCAACTAGTTCTTGAGGAAAATCATGTGGATAAGGCTCCAAACCCTTAACAGGTTCATGGTTACCTCTCAACAATACTATATTATCTCTCCATTCAAGCTTCATTATGAAAAGCAATGTTAAGGTTAGTAACTGATTAGGCCCTCTATCTATGTAATCACCAAGAAATACTAACTTCAACACATTATTATTTAAATGTTCTATTACATTAAGCCTTGCCATCAAATCTATCAAGGTGTGTACGTCACCATGGATATCTCCAAAGAATACTGTTGGCTTAGATATATACTCCCTTATTGAATTCTTTTTACCACGAATGTTGAATTCAAATTCAAGTATATGTTTAACTTCATTAAGTATTGATCTAAGCTTATATAAATCTTTTATAGAGTTCTTTGCTATATATAAAAACTCTTCTAGGTTTCTCATTATAAATACCTTATAAGATTAGAGATGCTGAATATCTTCTCTACAGTACAGATATTTTAAATATTAATCATGGCTGCTAAATATGCATTGCCTTTAAAGTAAGTTATAGAACTTTAAATTGCCTCCTCACAACTGAAGATCTCGCTTTTTAAAGTGGGAAGAATTTATATTAATTAGTTTTAAGATTTATTGTGGTGGTAAAATTTATGGCTTTAGTAAGAGCATTAGCTTTACATATTCCGGTCCAAGATGATAAATGGAATAGCGAAATAGTTACGAGAACTTCTATTGAATTATTAGATAGAGTTATCATGTGTTGTAAAGATGTTAAATATACTCCTTGGACTTGGAGAATGATATTGCCTCCTCTATCCAATGCTATCGCTTATCAAGATATTAGAAAAATAATTACAGATATTTCCAATAGTTTTACAAATATAAAGATATTAATAGCATTACCCATTAAAATAAATAACCCTTATATAAATAAGATTATTGACATAATTAATGAAAATGATAATGTTTATAGCAGTACTAGTTGTGATGATGAACATTGTATATATAGAACTATTGAAAGTGTATATAGAAGATTTAAAGATATAGATATAAATGCATATACAAACTTTGCATTAACTTTTGGTTCATGGGTTGAATCACCCTATTTTCCCGCCACAGCTAATATCAGTAATACCATAGGTTTTAGCATTTCTTTAAGATATGTAGATCTTATTAAGAGAAGTTTGATAGAAATCAATAAAGATGCTCTCTCTGATTTCATTTTAGATATTGATAAAGTTTTTAGATATGTATCCAATTGTTCAAATATACCGTATCTCGGTATAGACGCCTCTCTTTCTCCCTGGATGAAAGAAAGCGTTGCTGAGATAATTGAACTTTTAATAGAAGACAAATTAGGGTCTATAGGTAGTTTTAATGCTATATCTACTCTAAATATTTATGTAAGGAAACTAATAGAAATGTTTAATATTAAATCACTAGGATACAACGAAGTTATGTTACCTGTTGCCGAGGACTCAATACTAAATGAGCGTGTTAAGAATGGTGAAATAAAATTAAGAGATTTGATGAGCTTTTCTCTCTTTTGTGTACCTGGCGTTGATATGGTAACTCTACCCCACTTAATCAACTATAAAATGTTTTTACTAGATATATTAACTATCTATAAAGTAAAGAAAGCCAATATCGCGTTAAGAATAATCCCAACTGATCTAGAAAGCGGAGAAAGAGTAACTCTAAAGCGTTTTGGAGACACCTATGTCATTTTCATATGAATTGTATGGGATGTTACATGGGTACCATATTTCCAGAATTAGAAAAGGCTATACCTAGGCTTTTAAAATTTATAAATTATAAAATTGAAAGTGAAAAAGCAAACATTATAGATATAGTAAAAAGTTTTAAATGGTATAGCAACTATAATAAGGATATCAATAAATGCGTAGCTATAGGTGTAGATTCTAGTTTCACTATAATTGAGTCTAGGATAGGAATAATATATGTTATTCAAGGTATATCAATAAAACAGGTATTTGATGATTCAACCATAAAAATTAAAGATTATAACAAATTTTATGATATAGGTCTAATATCTATCCAATCTAATGGTGTAAGTAAAATCATTAGAAGATCCACATATAAAAGAGTTTTATCAACATACGCATATTTATTAGAACTTCAATCCGTATATGATTTATTAAAAAATGAGTCCATAGATATAGTTTTATTTGATGGCTCACTAATTTCATTCTTAATGCAAAGAGAATTCAAAAGTATAATAGCTCTTATAAATAGCGTTGAAAATTCTATGGATATTAATTTTAAAGATATCTTAGTAAAGAAGATAAATTTAATTAAAGAATTGAATAAAGTAGCTAACATAGTTTTTGTAGCTAAATCAAGCAATGCTGGCTTCTATACCAATGGTATCTATCCAGATCTTTATATATTTGAACTAGCTAGACTCTTTAAAATAGAACCATACTATAGAACTGGATATTCAATGCCAATAACAATAAATGTTGATAAAACGTTGAGAAATTTCTTAGGAATTGACGATACTTATGAAATAGATTTCTTTACAGTAACCTATTCAAGGTTTATAGATAATGCCCCTACATTTCAGCTTTCATTTCTAAGTAAATTAGATGAAGAAGCAGTAAATAAAAGATTTTCATTCATAAAGATATTCTCACCCTCAGGTTACCCTATACCTTTAGAATATCCCCATAGAATTAGCAAATTAACTAGAAGTAGTTTAATAGATATATTCATAAAGCTTGGTATTCCAATAGCAAGCGGCAGAGAACTTGTAGAATTATCATAAAATATTAATTTAACCTTGTATACATTTAACATTTTTTAATACATCATCTATATATTCTTTAAAGTAATTTGCAGGAATATAGCCTATAAGTTCATCAACTATTCTTCCATCAACTAATACAATTGTCGTTGGAGTAGAATAAACATTAAACATCATTGCTATCTCAGGAATATAGTCAGCATTTACTTCAATAAATGCTGCTTTGTCGTTATATTGTTCTGCAATATGATAGAATACAGGTTTAAATAATCTACAGTATGGACAATACGTTGTTGTTATTAATACAAAGGTTATTCTACAACTTTCTAAAGCGTTTATAAATTCTCTATATGATCTAACATATAATGCACCCTTTAATGATGTACTGCAACATGCATTACTCTTCAAAACTATATTCTTGTTGTATTCTTGCGATATTCTATCAATTATTTCAGATATATCTGAATTAATTTCATTATCCTTATATTTATCATCAACCATTTCACTACACCTTCTTAAGTTAACTATATTTTATTGGGATAAAAATCTAACTGCAATAACATTGAATTTGATGAGATTGTATTAAAAGTAAAGTTGTTAAGTATTATAAGCTTATTTAATACTTAAAAGCATAGTAATAAGGGGTTTTGTTAGTGGAATTAAAACATTATAAGGAATTGATTGATAGGTTAGATTTACTTGCCTCTATTACAGCAATATTTGGTACAACTTTAAGCTATGTCGATATAACTTCATTAGCAAGTAGATACTATGTTTCTGTTCACGATGTTTTACTTCCTGTAGCAATAGAGGATAAAATAAATCTAACATATAAAGCATTTCTTGAACCCATAGCTAATATATATTTACATGAACATAAAGCTTATGCAATTATAAAGAATTCTAAGGAGTCGTATTTCTTAGATAATGCCCAATGGAACCGAATGTCTGTAATTGACTTAATGCAAAATGAAAAATTTACAGCTATAGCCGCAGCTTCTATTGCAGAAAAAATGCACCTTCTACCTACTGAAAGAGGTATAACAAGAATACTTCCTAGCAATCTAAAAACCTATGTAGATACTGCGTATAATATGATTAAAAGAATCAAGGATGATTACCATGATATAATGCAACAAATAGAAAATAAATATCTATATTTATCGAGTAGCAAGAAACCTATAGAGATAGTTTTATGGCTTAAAAAGGCTTCTACAGATAATATTAAGGAAATATCCTATGTCAAGGGGGTTAGCTTAAGAGCGTTTAAAGTATCCTTTATAGATTATGAAATAGAGATAAAGATATATAGAATTGAATCAGCAATAGAAGCTGTGAGAGCATTGGAAAAATTTATTACATCAAATGTCTTAGCATCAATATCTAAAAACATAGAAAGAGCAATAAAGATATTACTTATAGCAATTAATATTATTAGCTAGTTTCAACATGAATCTATAATTATGGTCTCAATACTTGTAAGCATATTATTGGAATTCAAGAACCATGCTTTATATTCTCCATCAATATTTAAAATCAGCCATGGTATGTCCCATAGCCTCATATTGGTGAGGTCTTTAACACTAGGGGTTATGTCATTAACTGTATGAGAATGTATTATAGTAACTATATCTTTTCCAGTGTTTCTAATAATTTTATAGATGCTATAGTAACATGTAGAATCTACTAGAAATTCATATCTAGGATTTTTAGAAATATTTTTACATAACTCTATATGATTAACATATATGCCATTTTCTTGTACTGTTCCTAATCCTATTCCAACAACCTCTATATATTTGTGTGCTTTAGCATGATCTAGTATTCTTTTGAATTGCGACCCACATACAAACAATTTAAATATCTGTTGTCTATTCTTCAGCAGTCAACCCTCGCTTTAAAGAGCAAAAGCATTGGTTACAAAATCTTTTATTTCTAACATAATGATTCCATAACTTAATAATTCATTTATTACTCTTTCAGAGTCTATCTTATTAATACCTTTTATAGCATCTATGAGGATGAAGGTTTGGTACCCTAAGTTTATAGCATCCACTGCTGTAGCTTTGACACAATACTCAGTAGCTACACCACATATAAATATACGCTTTATTTTTCTAGCTTTTAATATAGAGTCTAATTCTGTTGAATCAAAACCGCTATATGCCTCTTTATTCTCATCAGTAGCTTTAGAAATCACAATGGTATTAGAAGGTAATTCAAGAAGAGGATGAAACTCAGCACCTTTTGTATTCCGAATGCAATGGGGTGGCCAAGGTCCTCCACGTATATTAAAAGAAATATGATTTGGAGGGTGCCAATCACGTGTCGCTACAATGGCTCCTCCAAAATCTTTGAATAGCTTTATATATTTATTTATAATTGGAATTATTGTATGTGCATTCTCTATGGGCAATGCTCCACTTGGCATAAAATCATTTTGCATATCAACAATTATTAAAGCATCTATGAATCTAATTTTTACTATTGCCACTGTTAACCCTATAGGGAAAATTATATGAAGGTTTTTATAGCTATATTACACAATAACAAATTATAGATATATTTACGGAGGGTTTTTATATGCAAAATAACAGTGTAAAAGGATATGATTTTTTACCACATACAGCCGATATAATGATAAAGTCTTGGGGGAAAAGCTTAGAGGAGGCATTTGCTGAAGCTGGTAAAGCATTATTTGAAATAATCACGGATATAAGCAAGATCAATCCTTCTATTGAGATAAATATAAAGGTATGTGGTTATGACTTAGAAAACTTGCTTTATAAATGGCTTGAAGAGCTGCTTTACTATCATGATGCTCAGAACTTGGTATTTAATATTTTTCAAATAATGAGCATTGAAGAGAATATTACAGATAATGAAAAACAGTACTGTTTGTATGGTAAGGTCTTAGGGGAACCATTTGATAGAAATAGACACGAGTCTAGAACTATTGTTAAGGCTATAACATATCATCAGATGAAAATTTGGAGAGAGTGTAACCTATACTATTTAACAGTTGTTGTAGACATCTAGTGCCAGTTCTCTGCATTTAAATACAAAATCCCTGTAATTATAAAAACAATTCTTTGACCTATAATATCTCAGGTGTTCAATTTCTTCTCTTTATAGATAATGAAAATTTTTTATAACACTATGGTGGAAGTCTATAGAAGAGTTCATCTACTAGATACTTTACATCATTTTCTCCTATCATAGATATCAAGCATCTATCTATAGAATTGAGTATAGAACTACGACTATTTAGATTGCTATACTTTCCTAGATACCATATAACAGAATCTATATGGAGTGATGGTATAGATGAGAGCAAAGAAATTCTTTGCCATATTTTTCTAATAGTATTAGATATTTTTAATAATTTTGATGCATTTATATCATTCTCATTTAAAATATCAAGAAGATCAGAGAGATAAGTGATTAAAGCAACTCTTCTATCTACAGGAATGGCAATAGTATTAGGTAGCACTATATCAAAACCTTTTGATTTTAATTCATAATAAAGCATCTTTACACTAAATACAACAGTTTTTGAATCTGGATTATTGTTTAAACATTTTGCTGTATATTTTGCAAGCGATTCAAATTCATGATTATCAATATATCTTACAACTTCGTTACATCTTTTAATTCTTCTTAATCTATCAACTTTTTGTTTTATCATTATTCTATTATATTTCATTGAAAAATCTATAACTAAATCTACTGCATCTTTAAAGCCACTTACATGTGTACACTTTTCTGAAACGTATTGTGCAAATATAGACCAGAACTTTTCGCCATGGTACATAAGTCTATAACTAACAAGCGAATTTAAATAAAGTAAATATTTAGAAATTTGTGGACATAGCATTGAAAGTTGTTTAGCAACATGAAATTGTATATCACAGACTTCAAACATTTTTATTTTATTAATGCCTAAAGTCTTAAATACATTTGATATTATATCAATTCTATCATAGTTTATCTTATACCTCATATCACTATCCCTTGCATTATAACTTCACACCATATTGCTCTTAAGAACTATTTCAATTTTCATATAGGTTTATATTAGTTAATGCTAGGCCAAAATGCTTACAAGCCCATCGCTAAATATAGACATATAACGAGAGATCTTAGGAGTTCACAGACTGGGATAAGAGGTTCAGCTTCTATATGATGGTGTTATTTTCATTGCTTTCAACTGCTATTTTAAGTTTCATATGGCTTTATATAGATTGAATTGACGAGTATTTGTAATCTTAGGACAAATTCTAATCGGTTTATCTATGGGGTGAAGAACCCCCGGTGACTCTCTCTGAATATCCAATATGTGGGATCTTTTGAATAGTTCTAAACATCCCAAGGCGAATGCATACCAAGAAGTGATGCAGGAAAACAGATGAAACAATGATCATAAAATAATATAAACTTATATAAGAGCTGAACTCCTTATCTCCTACCCTTCAGTAATTCTTAGAACTACATCTACCTTAGAGAACGTAGAGCTACCAAAACTCTATATCTCATGTTATGGTTTTATTATTATCCTTGGGAATAATCCTCCTAAAATACTATTATTGTTTTTAAATAAATACATTAAATTTATAGAGATTTGGTTATAGTGATTCATTATCTGATCTTTAATGTTTTTAACATACTTCTAAATAAGATATAAAAATCTTCAAATATGATGTCTTTTAGCAATGGTCTCTCAAATCTAAAGGTGTTAATTTCATTAATATTTATATTCATATCATATGTTTCTTCTTCATAATATTTTAATGTATAGAGTATATTGCCTAAAGGATCTACTATTACTGAGGCTCCACCTAATCCAAATCCTCCATTAAAACCTACACTATTTACCCATATAAAGTATGAACTATTTTCTAAAGCTCTGGCTCGTGAAACTGTATGAAATAATTGTATTGACGTATCAGGTGCTGCTGATATATTTATAAATATCTTCACATTATTAAGCATATATGTTCTAAATATTTCCGGATAGAAAATATCATAACATATAGTAATTCCTATTTTGTATCCCTTAAATATCCAAGGGCTAAAATAACCTCTATATGACTTAAACCAACGACTTTCATCAAATGGGCCAAAAGTTGGTATGTGTCTTTTTCTGTATATATAAATATTACCTTTATCATCTATAGCTAATGCAGAGTTGTATATATATCCCATATCTGAATATTCTGGAAAACCAACAATAATACCTATTCTATTCTTAGATGCAATTTGTAACAACTCTTTAATAGGATTCGAATCTATTGCTAAAGCAAATCTATATATAAGATCATTAACTGAATAACCAGTTAAAAACAGTTCTGGAAAAATATAAAGATCGGCTGTAACCGATGATACAACATTTTTTATCTTCTCTAAATTGGCTTTTATATTACCATTTAAAGATTCAATTTGTGCTACTGCTATACGTAAATCCATTAGATCACCACCACATTGTTTTACTAATTCATTAAGAAATTATAAAGATTATTTCAATGAGATAAGTTTAAAATGGATTTTATCATAGTATATTAATATGGTCTATAGACTATGGATAGACCTAGAATTGTTCCCATGTTAGATTATGGTTATGTTGTGAAAAGAATTTCACAGTTTTTAGAGGGAATGCTTATAAAAACACATACAAATGGTTATGTCATCGGACTTAGTGGAGGTATTGATTCAACTACTAATCTATATCTAGCTACAAAAGCTTTGGGTAGAGAAAGAATAAAAGCTTTGATAATGCCAGATTCGGAGGTTACCCCTAAAGAAGATGTAGAGGATGCAATAAACATTGCAAAAATTCTAGGTGTAGAATATTATTTATTTGACATATCTGAAATAGTTAAATCATTTTCAAAAACATTGCCATTTTTTGATGCAAATCACAACATATCTATAGGAAATTTAAGGGCTAGGATAAGAATGGTATCACTATATTACTTTGCAAATAGATTTAACTTACTAGTTATTGGTACAGGCAATAAATCTGAGATACTACTGGGTTACTTTACTAAATATGGCGATGGTGGAGCCGACGTTCTTCCCCTAGGTGATCTCTATAAAACCCAAGTAAGAGATTTAGCTAAATTTTTAGGAGTTCCTGAAAAAATAATATCTAAGCCAAGTAGTCCTAGATTATGGAAAAATCAGTTAACGGAAAATGAATTAGGATTAAAATACGAAGTTATAGACTCTATACTATATCTATACATTGATAAGAAAATGGATATTAAAAACATAGCACTAAGTTTAAATATAAGTATAGGTGACGTTATTAATATTATAAAAAGAATACATAAAAATGAACATAAAAGAAGACCTCCAATAATACCTAGACTGACCACAACTAACATATATTATGACTTAAAGTTACCTATTCATGTAGATGGAGAAGAGTATTAGATATGATGTAATGTAGCAAAACTGACTTATGATGAAGGGCTCAGAACTGAAAATTCTATTTCATTAGATAGTTTCTTAACTTCTTCCATGTTATTTTAAGATCTTCAGGAATGACTTTAGTTCTTGCTAGAACTGGCATAAAGTTAGTATCACCATTCCATCTAGGGACTATATGTATATGTATATGTCCCTCAATTCCAGCACCAGCTGCTTTCCCTATATTAGCACCGATATTAAAACCATGAGGATTATAACATTCTCTTACCGCATTTAATATTTTATTAAGGGTATTCATTAAATCTACGAGTTCTTCATTTGTTAAAAGCTCTGTGGATGGTACATGACGCTTTGGCGCTATCATTACATGTGCATTGTTATATGGATAACGGTTAAGTAATGCAATAGTATAAGAGGTTCTATAAATAACATAGTTTTCTTCATCTGAACCATTTACAGCTTTACAGAATATGCATTCGTTTGAATGTGATAATTGTATAACATATGACTGTCTCCAAGGTGCCCAAAGTATATTTAATTCTGAATCCATATTATTCTTCACCTAATATTACTAGTAGTGCTATTAGATATAAGAAGAAACTAAGCTTAAATTGTTTAAATAACATTATAGATAATGAAACCTTTAAGAAAATATACAAATAAAATATGTAACACTGTATATCAATATTGATATAGAAAGAAAAGTAACCATTGGAATACCCCAAGAAGCTATAATCATAGTTTCCTTAGGCATATCTTTTAATTTTTCTCTCCATGATAAATCATCTTCATATATATTAAAGCTTATTCTGTCAACTTTTCCTGGAATAAATATTGGATAATAAAATCTCCTTTTAAATAATGTATCAATGTCTATTATTTTATGAAATACTATAAAATATATCTTTTTATATAATGGAAGCCCCAAATAATTCAATACATTTACATGTCTTAAGTTACACAATGTATTATAAATAAGAAAAAATAGCATGACTATGGTATATATTAAAAGAACCGTTATAATAGGTGGCATGATTAATATAGTGTTATATATATTGATTATAATTGAAGAAAATTTCTTATGATATGCTATTAGATTGGTGAACTGTGTATATGGATACAAGGAAATAAATGTTATTACAGCAAGAAAATCTGCTCCTCCCATTAGTCTAAAAAGAAATACCATTATGGTTACGATGATAGCTATAACTATTGAAATAGTCAAGGAAATTATCTGATATATTGATAAACCATCTACTGCCTTGAGAATCCCTAGAAAGATTCCAATAATAAATGTTGGTAGCCATATGTATGGATTTATCTCACGAGTTCTCCAATCCATTATCCCGGCTATTGTGAATGTTATAACAGCTAAAATTACTCTTATAACTTCCTCTATCATAGTTCTCATCAATTAAATAGTTGAAATAATCTAGCTTTATATTTTTAGCTATTTTCTACATCTACTATTTTATTACTCATCATGTTATTCAGGGTCTCTAATTCCAGCCTCAGTAATCGCAAAAACAGCTTCACTCTCTGGTAAATGCGGAGCGTCAACTATTCTAGCAATTCTTCTATTTCCTCTACTTTTCTTTAACTGAACACGAATCCCTGGCGCATGATAGAGAACATGCCCTCCTATAGCCACTGTTGGATCGCCGTAAAACACATCTGGCCGTGCCATAACTTGATTAGTAACAACAACAGCAACGTCATATAACTCAGCAAGTGACATGAGCTGATGTAGATGTCTATTTAGTTTTTGTTGTCTTAAAGCAAGGTTTTCTCTCCCCGGATATTCTGCTCTAAAATGACCTGTAATTGAATCTACTATAACGAGTCCTATACCTTCTTTTGGTATAAGATCTTTAAGCTCTTCTACTACAGCCATTTGATGATCGCTATTAACTACTCTATTGTAATATATATTCTCCATTGCTTGATCAGGATCGAGCCCCTGTGCCCTAGCCATTGATTCAATTCTTTCCCATCTAAACGTTCCCTCAGTATCCATATATACAGCTTTTTTACTTAGCCCTCCCTTTTCAGGAGGAAGCTGGACATTAATTGCAAGTTGATGACATAATTGAGTTTTTCCGCTACCAAATTCACCAAAGAACTCTGTAATCGTTTTAACCTCCACACCTCCTCCAAGAAGTGCATCTAGGTTCTTACTACCAGTAGTAATCTTGGGAAGTGTTGCTCGTTCTTTTTTTATTTCAAGAGCTGTTCTGAAACCTAGGCCTAATGCATTTCTTGCTTGACTAATAAGTTTCTGTACTGTAGGTAGAGGTATAGCCAGGTTTTGACTTAATTCTTGAGCATTAGCTGCAGCTAGTGCTTCAATTGTAGTTATCCCCATCTCTTGCAACTTCTTGAGTATGGTACTAGATATACCAAGATCTTCTAAACTACGAGCCTTATGCTCAGCCATCTATATCCCTATAAAAGCTTTTGCTAAATTTCCTAATATATTCTTTTGCACTTAACTGAAACTTTTCATATAAGAATCCAATATTTTGAAATGTTTTGATAAAAACAAATATTACTGCTATAACTTCAAAAGCTAAATGTAGTTGCCTCAAACATGATATCATGGTGTATAGAATGAAAATACTACTTATACATGCCAAGAATTTCTCATATAGGGCTAGAGAAAAAGCTATTGAGGAAGGAGAAGATATAGCATTAAGTGAAAGAGAGAAAGTATTTGAAAATGCATTAGTTGTTTTTACAACTGTTGAAGAAGAAGATGCTAAAAATCCTAGTGAAATTGTTAAAAAAGCTGTTACTGAAATAATAGATGTTGCTAAAAAAGTTAATGCTGATAACATTGTTATATATCCATATGCACATCTATCATCCTCTTTAGCACCTTCAAAGATAGCTATTAATATACTCAACTCATTGCTATCCTCACTACTAGAAAACGGTGTTAAAGCTGCAAAAGCACCATTTGGGTGGTATAAGGAATTTACACTTCACTGTTATGGGCATCCACTAAGTGAACTTTCCCGCCATATAACATATAGTGAAGAGGTTTCTAGGAGAAGCATAGAAAAGAAGTACTATATTCTTACCCCAGAAGGCAGCTTAATAAAACCTGAAGAATATATATTTATAGATAAAGATCTAGATCTTAAGATTCTTGTAGAAAAAGAGGTGTTTAGAAAAGAACAGGAAGGAGGTCAGGGAAGAGTACAGTATTATTTAAAGAAATTTGGTTTCGAGTGGGAGGAATATTCCGATAGAGGACATCTTAGATATGAACCCCATGCAACATTAATCCTAGAAGCTGTATCTCTTTACTCATGGCGTGTAGCGAATTCTCTAGGCATACCTATCTTTAGAGTTCATGGCACAAATATGTTTAGTCTTATTGCCGAGCCTATAAGGCAACATGCTGAGTTATTTGGTGAGCGTATGTATGAAATTAAAATGGACACGGATAGATTTGTACTTAGATTTGCAGCATGTCACCAACAATTCTCTATATTAAAAGACTGGATATTGAGTTATAGAGATCTACCTATTGGGATGTTTGAAATAGCAGATAGTTATAGGTATGAGCAAAGAGGTGAGCTAGTTCTAGGTTTTAGACTTAGAAGATTCCATATGCCAGATCTACATATATTGACTCGTAGTTTAGAAGAAGCTGAAAAGATAGCATTGATTGTTAGAGATAAAATTGTAGAGGAGGCTAGAAAGATTGGAAGAGAATATCTAGCGATATATAATGTAACTGAAGATTATTTAAATATGCACTTTAATAGTCTTATAAACTTTGTAAAAAGAGAAGGTAGACCTGTTCTTTTAGTAGTATATCCTGCGGGAATATATTATTGGGTTATAAATGTAGAATATATAATTATAGATGAACTCAGCAGACCTAGAGAGATTGCAACGTGGCAAATTGATATAGGAAATGCAAAGAGATTTAATATAAAGTATGTTGATGAAAACAATGTAGATCATTATCCAGTTATAATTCACACAGCTATTATAGGTTCTATTGAAAGATATATATATATGGTATTTGATAAAATAGCACATGATGAGGCGAAAGGTATGCCTCCCACTATGCCATTCTGGATTTCACCAATACAAGTAAGGCTGATACCTATATCAAAAGACTATATGGAATATGTTAATAAAATTGCATCCACACTTATAGATCATGGTATAAGAGTTGATATTGATGATAGAGATGAAAGCTTAGGTAAGAAGATTCGCGATTCTGGAATAGAATGGATACCATATGTTGTAGTTATAGGTGAACGAGAGTTTAAGACCAATACTCTTAATGTCCGTATTAGAAGGAATGGCATTCAAAAAACTCTGACATTAGATGAATTCATAAACATCTTAGAAGAGGAAATGAAAGGTTATCCAAAAATTGAAAGCACATTACCATTGTATTTAAGTAAGAGACCAAAACTATATTATCTACAACCACTATAATAGTTTATTATATATTTAATGATGAATGATCTGTTGCCCTCTCTGAGTTAATGATGACATGAACCTCCTCTGAGGTATGAAGATGAACATAGTTAGTATTAAAATACCAGTAAAGATCACATTATTTGGAGAACATGCTGTTGTTTATAATAAGCCTGCTATTGCTTCTACAATACCTGTTTTTATAAATATTTTAGGGAGAAGTATTAAAGAAAAGAAACTTATAATTGAATTCAATGATATTAATATACCTACAAAAAAAGTAGTACTTGATAAAATTACTAATACCTATGTTTTAGTTCCTAATGAAAGATATATATCACGTTTTATTAGCTATATTGCTACAGGGCTAGATATATGCAGAAATGAGCTGCAAATTACTAATGAAGGTGGATATGAACTAAAAATTGAAAGTACTTTACCTATAGGAGCTGGATTAGGAACCTCAGCCGCTATTTCAGTTGGAACTATAGCTTTATGTGTATTGCTTAATTATAGTAAAGATTTTGAAGACCCATCTACCAGAAAAATCATTGCTTTATTAGCATGGAAAACCGAGCAGGAGGTTCAAGGTATGGCAAGTCCCATGGATACTTTTACTATAACTTATGGTGGTCTTAGATATATAAAGCCATGGATACCAGAAGCAGAATACATTAATTCTCCAAATCAATTAAATATTATTGTGGGATATACACCTAAAAAATTCACAACAGCTGAGCTTGTAAAAAATGTAAAGAATTTAAAAATGAAAGAAGAAAAAATAATAGAAAAGTTATTAGATATAATAGGTGAAATAGTTGAGGAGGCTAGAGATGCCATTATTAAAAATGATGTTGAAAGACTTGGAACTTTAATGAATGTTAATCATGGTATATTAGAGGCTCTAGGTATTGTAAGCTTGGATCATAGCTATATAATAAAAACATTAGTTGCTGCAGGAGCTCTTGGAGCTAAGACTAGTGGTGCAGGTGGTGGGGGAGCTTTTATAGCATTAGCTAAGAATAAGATGCATGCAACTCTATTAAAAAATATAGCTGAGGCATTGGGTGCAAGGATTGTTGCTATGGAATTACATGAAAAAGGTTTTATTATCAATAATGATTTAAGCAGTGTTATGAAGGATTTGATAACATGACTAGCTATATAGTTCTATGGGATATCATTGAACATATGCTTAGATTTGGTAGTATTGAAAAAAGTTTATTAAAGTATATTAAGATTAATGAAAGAGCTAAACTTGAAGAGATTATTGAAAAAGGTGTCCAGAGGAATATACTTAGAGATGAAGATAATAAGATTCATTTATTAAATGCACTTGAATTTATACTGATACTTGATGAGGTAGGTATTGATACCTCAAAACTATGTGATTATATTTCATGGTATGAATTTGAGGATTTTATTGCAAAAAAATTCTATGACTTTGGCTGGGAATGTATTTTAGAATACAACCATAATAGAATTGTAAGATTCCAAATAGATATTATTGCTATTGATTCTGTGTTAAAGAGAGCGATGATTATTGAGTGTAAGCATTGGAGAAAACCCATAGGGGTGGGGTCATTAGAGAAAATTGTATTGGACCATGTGCTAAGAATAGAGAAGTTTATAAACTACTGTGAGTGGATTGTAACAGACATACCTAAGTTACGTAAAGTAGAGATCTTTATACCTATCATCATAACACTTAGGAGGGGTGCAATAAAGATAATTAATGGAGTTCCTATATTGTCGTTGCATTATTTAAATGATTTTTTAACCAATTTTGACAAATATCTAGAGATGCTTAATGTAAAAACATTTAAAAATAAATGCTTTGTATAATTGCATTGTTTTCAATACAATGTGGCATCAAATTACTATCTAATAGTATTGAAAATCAAGCAAAAAACTCTATTGCAGCATATCCAACAACTATATCCTCTTCACCTGTAACTTCTCCTGAATGATAATATTTAAGTAGCTTTGCTTTAGCATTAAGTGTTTTGGCATATTCTATAATAATAGCTATAGCACCATAACCACATATTGTTGAATTATATTTCTCTATAAGGGATAGAAACTTTTTTGTATTCAATTCTATTATCGATTCTATGAATCTATAGTCAAGTTCCCTTACATTATTCATTATATCGGTTGTAAAGAGAACATAACCATAAATATCCCCATGATGTGTAAAATCTGAAGATACTAAAACAATAACTTTCTTTTTTGAGGTTTCTATGGCTTTCTTTAACGCATCTGCAAATTGCTGAGCCTCTTCTAGCGTTATATCCCTCACAACTATTGGCACCAATTTAAAACTATTTCCATATATATATTGAAGAAATGGCAATTGTACCTCTACAGAGTGCTCTCTTGTATGTGCCAATGCATCATCATATAATAATGGATATAGTTGTTTCAATTTGTTTATAAACTCTATATCAATATCTATAGTACCAAGAGGTGTAGCCCATTTTGAATAATAACTTGTAGTAGTTATTCTATCTCCAAAACCCGTATGATTAGTACCAAGTATAACTGCTAAATCAATTTCTCGCACTTGTTCAGCTAACTCCTTATAGTACCATGCTGCGCATGCCGCTGAGAAATAGTATCCTGCATGTGGCACTATTCCTCCTATGATCTGTTTCTCAATTACAACATCTTTCTTTGGAAGAGAACCTGGTCCTCTTTTAGAATCCATAAAAGCTTTTTCTATTTCAATTATTAATTGTTTTTTATTTAACGGATAAAAATTCCACGCTCCCGCTTGAGGTTCTCTGATCATCATAAATTACTACCAGATAATGTTTTAGCTATTTTAAATCATAAGCTTTTGTGAACACATTACATATGCTCTAAAAGTTCTATATCACTAGCTTGAAGTCTCCAACCCATAGCATTTTTAATTTCTACAGCATGATTTTTTTGCTCAGTCTTTGTAATCGCTACAACATAAGGTCTTGATATTATAAAATTCAATGCTATTTGAACAGGTGTTTTATTATAATTAGATGCAATTTTAATCAAAATTGGATGTCTTACTATTGAGCCTTTTTCAAGAGGGCTACATGCTAATATCAATATATTGTTTTTTATTGCAAATGGAATTAAATCTTTTTCAATTCTTTTATTTATAACACTATATGCTATTTGATTTGCAACAATATCATATTTCTTAGTGTTTTCCATAGCTTCCTTCAACTCTTTGATCTTAAAGTTACCAACACCAATATACCTTGTATAACCTTTTTCAGTAAGCATCTCTAATAACCTAATTTGATGAGCTATAGATATAACTTCATGGGTACCATAAACTAGTAATAGATCTACATAGCTTGTTCTAAGACGTTTTAGCGATGCTTGAACCGCCTTAATAGCACTTTCCTCATTAGATAGGTAATGAGGCAAAAGCTTTGTTACTATAAATACATTTTCTCTTCCAAATTTAGATATTGTCCTTCCAATAAGTTCCTCTGATAATCCATCACCATAAAATCCAGCTGTTTCAAATAAATTTATGCCTGTTTCAATAGCTATACTTAATGCTTCTTCAGCATTTCTATAGTTATGTATATTTCTAGTACCAATACCTATAGCACTTATACATTCATTTGATTTACCTAAAGGTTTACAATCATTTATATCTATGTTAAAACGAGGAATTTCGCCCCACCTATTATTAACCTCCTAAAGCAAGAGGAAAGAGCTCTAATTCATCACAGTTGCTAGGTATATTATCATCGGGATAGAGCTGACTACCATTACATAAAATTAAAATTTCGTCATAATCAATTTCTATGTTTAATATTTTAGTAACATTAATTATTATCTCTTTGACCTTGGTGTTACTATGTACCTTTAGTTCTGCCAACCTATTTTTATTTCCAAATCCAAAAAGTTTAACCCGAATTTGAATATCTTTCTCCATAGTATTCACTTCATTGTATCTCTATTGCTACCTTTATGTAGTAATATCCTCTAAAAATAATATAGTTTTTATGATTATTAACATTATATAGAACCAAAATAGTTTATCTTAATGTAATTATAAACCTATGTTAAACGAATTATATAACCAATTTGTATATCTTTTTTAATTGTTATTGGTATATATCCTCCCATAATTATAATTTTAGGAACTCCTTTAAAAGGACCTATAATAGTTTCAGTAAGGAACCTTATACCAAGAGAAGCTAGATTTGGAATTGGTTTTAATAATGCAACATGGTTTCTTTCAACCTCTATGATTTCATTAGGTATCACTATATAAAGTTCCCTAGGGTTAATTGTATATATTTCTTGTATAGGTAATGATGTTGATAACTGAGATAATTTCTCTACAATATCTTCAAGTGAATCGTTTTGAAATAATATACCATTGTATTCTGCGATTTCCCTTCCAATTTTAGTTAAATATACTATTCTGTTTTGATCTCCTTGTAGAGATTGGATATTGCTAGTCGATGAGTATCCATGAACTTTAATAATACCTAGTTGTTCAAGTTTTTCAATTCTAAAGAATAATTCTCTTTCAGCAAGATTTGAACTGAGTGCTTTTAATAGATTGCTTGGAATCATATCTTTTATCAATGGCATTGAGATAGACTCTTGCCATCTTGGGCCAAGGGCTAGCATCACAGTTACAGCATTTAATTCATCAAGTGGTGCTTTCCCATCGAATTTCTCATAAATAAATTTTATTATAGCAATATCTATTGAATCCATTGAAGAGAGGTCAGGTAATTTATAGTCAATTCGATTAAGTGTTATTACTCCAATCATATTTTGCCCTTAGTATTTTTATTTAACTATAATATTTAAAATATATTAAAACAAAATATTAGCTTTGCTTTACATTTAAAAATTATCGCAGTGTTGTGATGAACGCTATCAACCTGATGAATGATGAATTCGAACCTCGCTGAATATAATTATATAACTAATTTCACTTCAATATTGGTATTCTTATATAATATTTGTTCAACTAAACTGCTTAACCAAATTCTAGGCTTATGAATTGCTCCTGTCTCTGAAAAGAATTCAAAAGGTGATACTATATTTATTCTATTTATAGAGTAAATCAAATCTGTGGATTTAATGAATTCTATTAATTGTTTAACAATGTTCTCTTTTATGTAAGGTAGCCATAAATAATAGTACCTTGTATTATCTTGGTATTTCTTAAGAACGGTATAAGAACTCCAAAATTCAATATATAAACGCCTTCCTTTCCCTATTCGAAAAAGATGCTTAATAAAGCTACCTATATCATCAAATTCATATCTATAGGCATCAAAATTGATATCATTGATACATAATAAGGGATGACATCCTTGAAAAATATGAAAATCATTGATAACAAAATTTTCTTTAAATTTGCTATATAGATTCCTCAGTTCATCGAAATTTAACACAAGGACTTCGTGATTTTCATTATATTTAAGAATGGTAAAATTCTCAAACTTAATACCATGAATACTTATCTCTCTACCTATTACATTTACATTATGAATTAATTCATTTAAATCAAAGGAAATCATCATTGGTATAAAATGTATTAAAGTTTTACTAAAGATTATAGGGTCATATATGAATATTGCATTATATTTCAACTTAATATATGAAATATCATTTTTCAATCTTTTTAAATTCTCTAAACAAACATCTACATCATCAAGAAAAAGTTTATAGTTGAAGGGATTGGAGGCTCTAAGTCTTTTTACAAATATAAGAACCGAGTTGGGTAATATTTGAGAATTCTCTAAAGATGCAATATAGGGTGCTATACCAATAGTTGGTGTGATAATAAGTTTACTTTTTGCATTATTTAGAGATTTAACATAATTTAAATACATCTTTACAATATCTACTATTTCACTACAATTATTAAGCATCAACTTTTTAAATATTCTAAACCCTTGAATATTTCTTAAACATGTTGTGTTTCCTAATAAAGGTATAGAAGAGGCATTTACTAAGGAATATAAATTGAAATACATATCTACACCAAATATTAAACAGGTTTTTAAATTGTTGATAACACTCTCTACGTGAATTAGATGATGACCACGGCTGTGAACTGAGAATATGATGATCCGTGTTTAATCTGAATTGATTGACAAATAACACAAAGCTTTTATTGAATTATTTTTAAATTAATCATATCTATTATAATGAAAATATATTCTTTTGATATTCAACTCTAAATATAGATTTCATGTTTTAAGAATAAAATTGAGATAACTATTAAAAGTATACAAAGAGGTATTCTAGATATAACAATCAACATAAAAATTCATATGCATTTATAACGAATAGAAATGACAGATCAACCTTAACTATAGATTTTAAAATCCAATATTTAAATTTACTTAAGATTTAGATGTTGTTTATTATGCTGACCTCCTTCCTGCCCTAAAGAGATGAAGGTTCTCTTTAGAGATTTATCTGCTCTCCACATAAGTTCATGGCTGCATCTCTGACCTCCTTCTTGCTATGAAGAACAGAGTTCTGTCAAGATGGAGTTTGGGGGCTATATCTCCTCTTCTCAAGGGTTTAGCTCTAGGTAGGTCTCTGGCCTATTACCCCTACCCATCAGGTTCAGGGTAGTTTATCAAATATTTGGTATACCTTTACTAAAAGAATATGTTACTATTATCTAAAATTGAAGCTTAAAACATATTTTGTTTTAGTATCAGCATATTATCAGTTTTGTTTAAGACTAAAATAGATAAATTTACTCCACATAGGGTTGTGTATAACTATGAAAAAGATTCATAGAGGAGATGATGGATATACAGATATTTTTGGTCTAAGACTGCCTAAGGATTCACCCATAATTGAGTTTATCGGTGAATTAGATGAATTTGTATCATTAATTGGTTTAGTAAAGGCTATATTAAGGAAAGATGCTAAGTTTCTTAACATTGCTAATAATTTAACTGAAATACAGAAAAAACTTATGTATATAGCCAGCTATATAGCTAAAGGTGGTACCTTAAAAGCTGTGCCTCCTATAGCATATAATGATATAATTAACCTTGAAAAGGACATAAACAATTTATGGGGCAATATTTCTGTAAATAAATTTGTTATTCCTGGTGCTACTGAGGAATCAGCTCTAATTCATCTGCTAAGAACTATTTGTAGACGTGTTGAAAGAAGAGCTGTAAAACTTTTAAGAGATAGAATAATTGATTCTTTGACCTATGCTTATTTAAATAGGCTATCAGATTGGTTATATATCATAGCATTATATATAAATAAGATAAAAGAAATAAAAGAAGAATATCTAATTGAAAGATCCTAAGCTATTAGTATGAAGCTACCAAATTAATGTACTGCTCCTCACTAACGGAAGATGTTATTTTAATCAAACAATTAACTAAAGAGAGGAAGGTTTATTAAGGTCTATTGTTTCCATAAATAATTAACACAAAAAAGTTATAACAATGGGTTATGTTATGGAACTGTGTAATATAATTGAAACCCTTGTATCTTTAGATGAAGATGTAAAGAAAATGGAGATATTTATAGCCTATACTATTGCTTGGAGAGAATCAAATATATCAACTGATAAATCATATCCATTTGAGATAGAGTTTCAGAAACTTATAGATTATATAAGGAGCAAATACACACTTGAAACATTAAAAAATGATATTGTAGTAAGAGCTTATAGAGAGTTTTTCTGGAGAATTGGTATAGATCCAACAAAGACTAGACCATCAAGTGAAGCTCTTGTTCGAAGAATTCTTCGAGGATCTTTTCCAAGAATAAACCCTGTTGTAGACGCTGGTAATATAGCCTCGGCATATACTATGGTACCTATAGGAATATATGACTTAGATTACTGTAAATTACCTCTTATTCTCAGACTGAGCAAAGGAGATGAGATATTCAGGCCTATAGGAGGATCTGAAGAAAAGCTTGAAAAAGACATTCCAATACTAGTTGATTCAAAAAACACTGTAATGCATATATATCCTCATAGAGATAGCATAGAGACTATGATTAGAGATAGCACATGTAGAATTCTTATTATAGGTGCAGGAGTAGATAGAGTTGATAGAAATCTTGTGAAAAAAGCTGCAGAACTTGTTGCATCTCTTCTTACTAAAATTGGATGGGATTGGTGTAAAAATGTTTTTATAAAACCCTAGCCACTTAATTTTAATTTGTTTCCTTATTCATTTATTGTTTTTATTTTTAGGTTTATTTTAAACAATTTTAATATTATCTTATTTATAGGAAAACATATTAGCTACGTCATGTGCAATAAGGTTAAGCAACGTGATGTACTATGTATTGGAGCTATAGACAGTATCCTAGGGTGAGGGAATTATTAGATTTTATAATATCTATCCTAGTTCTAAGTTTCGCTTTTTCATACAGATATATAATTCAAAACCAATTTAATTTAATACCAGCAGTTATAATAGCCATAGTTACATCATTTGCTTTACATGAATTAGCACATAGAGGTATAGCTAGAGCTAATGGTATTTATGCTAGGTATAAAGCTTGGTATTTAGGGCTATTACTAGCTTTAATTTTTGCTATAGCAACCCAAGGTAGATTTTTATTTGCCGCTCCAGGAGCTGTTGTGATATACAGTACTTGGTATATGCCTGAAATCGAGGCACTGATAGCATTAGCAGGCCCTGTAACAAACATTATTATAGGTTTTGTATGCTTAGTTTTACTAATACCCACACATGGTATAGTCTACCAATATATAAGAATTATAGGAAGTATCAATGCTTTTATAGCTCTATTCAACAGTTTACCCCTACCACCTTTAGATGGCTATAGAGTCTTTAAATCAAGTATAGTTAGATGGGTTATCATATTCTTGTTCTCTATATTTCTTTGGATAATATATTGGTTTTCATAGAGCTTTAAATATTGTAGATGATACACAGTATTACATAGACTCGTAGGTTAGGGTTTGATGATGTCTAAAGATATTGTATATGTTAAAGACCTTGTAAAAATTTATCCTAATGGCATAAAAGGTGCTGATGGCGTTAGTTTTAATATCAAAGAAGGGGAAGTGTTTGGTTTAATAGGACCTAATGGAGCAGGTAAAACAACGATTCTTAGAGTTATAGCTACAGTACTTCAGCCGACATCTGGCGAGGTTATGGTTTCTGGATATGATGTTGTTAAGGAAGCCAATATGGTTAGAAAAATTATTAGTTATCTTCCTGAGGATGCTGGAGCATACAAATATCTAACTGGGTTAGAGTTTCTGGAATTCATAGCCAAGCTGTATAGCCATAGAGAAACTAGCATAGAAAAAATTATTGAGGAAGGTATAAAAATAAGTGGTCTTGGTGAAAGACTTAAAGAGAAAATTAAATCTTATAGTAAGGGTATGTTAAGAAGACTTTTAGTAGCTAGAACACTTATGGTTAATCCGGTCCTCGCCATTTTAGACGAACCTACATCAGGTCTAGATGTAGTTAACGCTATACAAGTTAGAAATTCAATAAAAATTTATGCAAAAGAAAAAAATGTAACAGTGCTTATGAGTAGCCATAACATGTTAGAGGTTGAATATCTTTGTGATAGAGTAGGAATTATTTATAAAGGAAAGATGTTAGCTATAGGCGAGCCAAAAGAGTTAAAAGAATCATATGAGGCGCAAAATCTTGAAGAGGTATTTGTAAAGTTAATAGGAAGAGCATTGTAATAGAATGGTGTTCATAATGTTTTGGGTTTTTGTAGGTAAGGAATTGAAAAGCATTGCAAGAGATCCTAAAATAATCATTGCTATGTTTATAGTACCCCTAATAATTATAATTGTATTCTATGCTATTATAGGATATGGTCTACAGCAACAAATAACACAAGCTATTAAAGAAAGCGGAACTGTGGCTCTTATAAATCTCGATAATGATTTATACTCTTATAGATTTATCTCATTCTTAAGAGATATAGGTGTTGAGATAAAGCTTTTAGACCCAATGCTATCTACAAATATATCCAAAGCTCTAGAAGATGCAAATACAAAAATTCTATATGTTATACCAAAAGGATTTAGTGAAAATATAACAAGATTTTTCCCAACGTCAATTAAAATCTATATCAAGCTAGGCTCTCTTACAATAGGTGAAAGTAGTATTGTAGATTTCGCTACAAGACTTGTCGAAAGATTTAATGATAATATTACAGCCACTATAGCTTTGGAAAAAGGCATTCCTGTAGAGTTTATCAGAGGTGCAATTACTAAAGAGTCATATGCATTTATATATAATAAAATTATTAGTAATCCATATATATTAACTACATTTCTTTCACTTTCTAGCTTTTTCATACCCCTTATAGTACTAATGCTCATAATGATGGCTTCTCAACTAATTGTTACTAGTATAGCTGTTGAAAAAGAGGAAAAAATGTTTGAAACTTTATTATCATTACCGATAAACAGAATGAGTATTATTGGAGCAAAACTCTTGGTTTCAATATTAATAAGTATAATATATATGTCTATATATGGTCTTGCATTATTTAGCTATATATTTCAAGTTATTGGTATAGGAATAGATATTGGAGGTATGGAAATGCCATATACATTTTCATTGTTTATTCTACAGAAAGATCTCGCAATTACTCTCATATTAAATAGCATAGGACTAGCTGTACTCATGCTTATGATCTCCTTAATATTAGGTATATTTGCCGAAGATGTAAGAACGGCACAAGCATTAATAGGAAATATCATAGGACCGCTAGTAATTCTCGCATATATGCCAATGTTTATAGATATAAGTGGTATGGGACAAGCTCATAGAGCGCTATTATCATTGATACCAATAGCCAATACTGTATTTATATCCAAACTAGCTATAATAAATGACACGGTAGCTATGTATATAGCTGGGCTTTCAAATATAGTTTATGGTGCTATACTATTCTTAGTCATTAGAAAAATTGTGAACTCAGAAACTATATTTACAATGAAGCTGAAAAGATTTAAAAAACAAAGAATGGTAGAAATATGATAAGTCTTAGCTAAATTAATACAAAGTTCTTTAAATCAATGTTGTTATCTGTTAATGTTATAATTAATAGCTCTCCATTATTAAGAGGCTTTGAATCTATGATGCAATATCTTTTCATGTAATATACAATTGTGGAAGAGGCAACTATTATTGTCTTCTCATCATATTTTATACTATAGAGATTATAATAATTCATTCTATCAACATCTACCACATAATTAAATGCAACAGCTTTAACAACCATTGAAATTTCATCAAACATTATTAAGACGACATTAAGAGCTGTTTTTGTAATATTCATTTCCACTAATCTTTTAAAGATACTTTTAATATTATCATCGGTTAATTCCCCAATGTTTTTAGTTATCCAATGTGCTAAGAAAAACGAATCTGAATATCTATCCTTTATATTATCCATGTTTAGTTCCTTAGCAAGTTTTCGTTTATTAATTGAACCATTATGTGCAAACCATAAATTTAACTTACCTGGTATGTTTATATAGAATGGTTGAGAATTTAATATATTTATTTGTTCATTGTTTGTAAGTCTGCTGTGAAGAATTAATGCTATCCAATCAATATCATTAAAATGCAGTTTTCTTAGAATTTTTTTAAAATCACTTTCAATTAATGGTAAAGATGTTCTATAATAGAAATGGGAAAATTCTCCATATCTTTTAATTATACTTGCTAAACCCCATCCATGATTATGGGTTTTTCTGCCATATCTAAATTTATTAAGTATAACATCATTAATAGATGCCATAACAAAACTTTTAATTAATTCTTTATAATATTGAGGTGTGTTAATAGAGCTGTATATAGCTATCCTACACATCGTTCTCAACTTCTATTCTTAATAGAGTTATTATTATATCCTGACTATATCTAGGTTAAGTCTTTATGGCTACTGGTTTAATTTTAATATTACCTTTCTCAATTGTATATAGTGTCCAATTAGTGCTATGTGGAACCCCTTTCATTTTTTTAACTAAGAGTTGCCTCAATGGAGTATAAACTATTTCAGAAGGATGAGGCTGTACAACAGTTTCTGTAAGTATAATGCCATCAATTATATGTTCTATCATAGAGAGAAAATCCTCCGCTATCTTTGATGATGTATGTAATATTGTCATAACAATTACATTTCTAGCCTTTGAAATATTTGCCCTAAAATTCTTTATGAATTCTATAGTTTTATTTATATCATAAAACGATAAAAATTCATTTAATGAATCTATTATAAACATTCCTTTATTTGCTATATTTTGCTCATCTAACACCTTTATACATGCATTTAATACTTGGTTCATATTTTGGGGATCTACCTCCTCAATAACACTTAAATGCATTTTTTCTTTTTTTCCCCTAATTCTAAAACTATAGCCATCTATAGTGTAGAAAAGTCCTTTCTTAACATACTCGCTAATACTGACATCAAGCAAGTGGAATTGTTTTATAATGGTTATAGGATCATCATCTAATGTCAAATAAAATACTGGTTCACCATTATCTAGAAATCTTTTTGCGATACATATTAAAAGCAAACTTTTTCCGGCACCACCTCTACCAGATAAAACTATAAATGAATTCCTAAGAATGCCTTCTGGAAGAACATTGTCAAAGAGTTCAATATTAAATTTGACCTTTTCTACATCAATCAAACCTGTAACCTCTATATCAATATTTATTATATTATAAATACAGATTTATATAGGTTTTTCACCTAGATTACAAATCCTTTATTAACTATGGTATGTAATGCAAAATATGTTATATATTTTTAGCTGAGCAATGATACTCTTAGACAATTATAGTTCTCTTACAACTTCTCTTTAAGATTTCTTCAATTACTTCAGTATATACGACATATGTTTATATTATTTAAAAATTTTCTAAGTATTAGCATAGAGACTTTTTAACTACTATTAAAATTTTTTCTTATATAGTATATAGTTAACAGATTTATGATTTACTTTATGGTGTATTACTTTATGCCATTCATTAATAAAACAAAAATAAGAAATATATCAACTCTTGTTAAGGATATCCCCATAGAAACATTAAATGTATATGATACTTCATTTTATCCAAGCATTGATGAACCAGTAGACAAAGTAATAGCATATTTTCTTATAATGGTTGCTATGGACCACAGGCTTAGTAGACCTGGGAAACCTTACGAGGCAATAATTAATGGAAATCTTTATAGAGGAGCTGAACTTCTTTATTATCTTGGTGCAAGAAAATTCGAAGAAGACCCAGACTATTTTACTCCAGAAAGATTAGTATTCATAAAACCATCTGATATTGTGAAATGGCTTTCAATAGGAAAATCAATGCCGCCTGATCCCGAATTAAGGGCTCATCTCCTTAACGATATTGGTATAAAAACTATTAAAATTTTTAATGGTGATTTTACTAAGTTAATAGAACTTTCCGAAGGTTTTTTAAGAAGGAAAAACGGTTATGGACTACAAGATCTTTTAAAAAATTTTAAAGCTTATCAAGATCCTGTTGAAAAGAAATCCTATTTGCTTATAAAATTCTTAAATTACAGAAAATTATTTAAACCATTAAATGAAGATGATTTAAACGTTGCTGTAGATAATCATTTAACTAGAGTAGCGATCAGATTAGGATTAATTGAACTTGAAGATGACTTGATTGAAAAAGTTAGAAAGGGAATTGAAGCAACATACGATGAGGATATTGTTATAAGATTATGTGTTAGAGAGGCATATAAAGCACTATCAAGATTTAGCAACATAAATGCTTTTGTATTAGATGATATGTTTTGGACATTTGGAAGAAATATATGTACATATGATTCACCTAAATGTGATAAATGCTTTTTCAAAAATACATGCAAGGCATACAAAGAAGGGGATTATCTAACAGAACACATATATATAGATACGTGGTATTACTAATAATCAAATAATTCAATAATCTATTCTTTTACTGATTTAACTAAAATTATAATGTTGATTTAACGATACAAAATTTATTTAAGGTTTAAAAACGATATATTATACCGTGATTCAAAATGGTTAATATTATCATAATATACTATTCTGCCACAGGCCATACAGAAAAACTAGCCCAAGCTGTTTATGAAGGAGCTGTTAGTATCAAAGGTGTTAACGTAGTATTAAAACGAGTTGAAAATACTAAAGTTGATGAACTTCTAAATGCAGATGCCATAGTTTTTGGAAGCCCATCTTATTTTAGACTTCCTTCATGGCAATTAAAAAAATTTATAGATGAGTCTATTGATGTATATGAGAGACTGGAAGGTAAAATTGGAGGTGCTATATGCACTGCTGGAAGTAGAATAGGAGCAGAAAAATGCTTACAAGCTTTAAAGGATGTTATAGAGGAACATGGAATGATATTTATAGAAGATGGTGTATGGGCTATAGAAGACCCTGACAATGATAGTTTAAGGAAAGCTAGGGAGTATGGTCGTAAAATAGCATTAAAAATCTTAAAAAAGTAGAATATTTTTACTACAATGTTCTATTTCATTATTGTTGAGTTCAGCCAAGGCTGACATCTTCATTCCATTTCTGGTTAGTGCCGCCTGAGTTCATCATCTAAAGCTATATAGATTTTAAAGGTTTATAAAACAATTCTATAATAATTTTAATTACGTTGCTCTTTCCTCTTTAAAATATACCTCACCTAATGCTCTAGGTATTGTTAGCTTTTTCTTTATTGGTGTTATTTGAATTATAGTTACTATGGCTATCGATACTGTAAATGGTAGCATGTTTACTATTGCTGCAGGCATACCATAGATTAGTTGTAAGATGTATATCGATGTGTAGAAATAAACAAAAAGAATTGTTATTAATAAAGCTAAGATTGGGTGCCATGATGAGGCCATAGCAAGAGCCAAAGCTAGAAATCCGTTACCCATTCCAGAATAAGGTAGCCATGCACCTCTATATGCTACAATGTATATATATGAGCCAAGCGCTATTAAGGTATATCCTATAGCCAATGCTATCGTCCTTACTTTCCATACCTTTATCCCCAGAAATTCTGAGGCTCTGGGATTAAATCCACATGCTCTTATAAATGTCCCTATTTTTGTTTTATATAGCAAAATCCAAACCATAAATGTAACTATTAAGGCAAGTATTATCACATAGCTTTGCGGTATTATAACCTGTTTTATAGTTCTTTCTATGCTTAATGCTACCCCTATTGTTGCACTCAATCCATATAAAGCTATATTCATAGATAACCCTGTAAGAATATGCGAAGCATGTAAAACATTAATAAATAATGATATTATGAAAGCTATGGCCACAATTAATAACACTACTATAAATACTGATAATATTGGTTCAAATCTCTGCATCAATACATAGCTAATAGCTATTGCTAATGTAACTACCCCATCAATAGTCAGATTTATAATACCACTTCTTTCAATAACAATGTTGCCCAATACCATGAATAGCATTGATAATGTAAAAACATTTAAAAGGTTTTCTATCATTTTTCAAACCTTAAAACAATTTTATATTTAGATATAAATTCTGAAACTATTGTAAGAAGAAATATTGCACCTATAACTATTCTAGCAACAGCATCCCCTATATTAATACTTCCAATCTGTATGGCCAAACTAAATATATAAAGAGTTGAAACGTAATAAGACGCTACTATAGCAGCAATGGGATTTAATGATGATAGCCATGCAACCATAATAGAAATATAGCCCATTCCAGCTCCGATTTTAGATCCAGGTACAAGTTTTCTATGATATACAAGAACCTCTGTACCACCCGCAAAACCTGCTAAAGCACCTGACAATATAAACGCAAGAATAGCTAGTTTAATACTAGAAATACCACTTAATTCAACAGCTCGGGAACTTGTAGATAGAGCTCTTATAGATATTCCAACTCTAGTTTTATATAGAAAGAAATAAATTACTACAATAAATATTAATGAAATAAGTAGAGGATATAGAGAAAAACTATAGCCAACAACCCTTTGCAAACGACATGGTATAGGAATCATATCTGTTTCAGGATACCCATAAACACTTTTTCCTCTCCAAGGACCATAGACCAAGTAATCAACAAGATAATATGCAATATAATTCATCATAAGAGTGGTCAAAGCCTCATTCACATTAAAATATATTTTCAATATGATTGGTATAAAAGCCCACAAAGCCCCAACAATAGATGAAAAAAATAATGATGTTGCTGGTCCTATGTATTCAATATTTCCTAGAGGGGTAAAGAGAGCTATAAAAGTAGCACCCATAGCTCCAACAACGATTTGTCCTTCAGCACCTAAATTCCATAGGGATGCATTATACGCTATAATTAATCCTAACGCTGTTGGTAAAAATACTGAAACATATCTAAGAACATTTAAATTTAGAAATGAAGTGGTAAGTAATGATAGTGTTGTATGTAGATCTTGCTGGAAGATAAATGAGGCAGTTGTAACAGCTATTAATAAGCCTAATATCGCTATTGCTATTCTTAATGATATGGACATGAATAGAGGAAACTCTCTTTTTACAATAGAGATCTTAATCATATGATGTCATCACCTTCTCCAGTTCGGCTCTTTCTACCATAGCTTGGTCGTATAGCTTAACAATTTTACCTCTAGCTATAACAGCTATTTTATCTCCCATAGCAAGTGCTTCATCTAAGTCCTCTGAAAATACAAGAGCTGTGCCCCCAAGTGCTGCGAACCTAGTTAATGCTGACATCACAAGTTTGCTGCTGTATTCATCAAGCATTCTAGTTGGGTTATATGCAATAATTATTCTTGGTATATTTATGAATATCCTAGAAATTGCAACTTTTTGGATATTCCCACCAGATAGTTTATAGACCTTTACAATAGGATTGGGTGGTATAATGTTAAGCTTACTTATAGTTTCTAAAAGTACTTCTTTTTCAATTCTTCGCTGCGAGAAGACCTTAAGATTTTCAGCTATTGTAAGGTTTAAGAAAACCCCATCTCTAAATGGATCCTCAGGAATGTAATGGAAACCCATAGCAATTCTTTTGCTAGGCGGTAATTTAGTTATGTCTTTGTCTTCAAACAATATCCTACCTTTTTCAACTCTTCTAAGACCAATTATAGCTTCACAAAGTTCTTTTTGGCCATTACCAGCTATTCCCACTATCACAGAAATTTCACCTTGTTTCACATCCAATGAGACATTATCTACAGCTCTTCTACTATATTCATCCAATACTGAAACATTGTCGATTTTTAATACTGTCTTTCTATCTCTACCTACATCTTTTATCTGTCTAGTTACTTGAACAGTGCTTGTTTCTCCAAAACCTTCAAACATAGTTTTTCTTAACTCCTCTACAGTTACGCTATCACTGTTAAATCTCCCCACAACCCGTCCTTTACGAAGAACAATAATACGATTTGAGAATTCTAAGGCTTCAAGAATTTTATGTGTTATAAATATTATACTACTACCATTAGCCAAGATTTTCTTCATCATATTGAAGAATTTTAATTTTATTGAAAGAGGAAGATAGGTTGTTGCTTCATCAACTATCATTAGTTTTGGCATAGCTAAAAGAGCCTTAATCATTTCTATATATTGCTTTTCCGTATAACTTAACGTGTATACAGGTTTAGAAACATTGATATCAATGTTGAATTCATGTAATAAATTTTCCACATTTTTATGAATCCTACTTACTGAGGTATTAAGAAATATAGAAATGTTTTCAAGAGCTGTTAATTCATCAATTAGCTGTGGTCTCTGACTAACCATCACAATTCCTAAGTTCTTTGCCTCAGCAGGGGATGTAAGTATTTTACATATTCCATTAATTTCTATACAACCTTTATCTGGCGTATAAATGCCATAGAGAATTTTAGCTAAGGTTGTCTTACCTGAGCCATTTTCACCTAAAAGTGCAATAATATCTCCACTACCTATATCAAGCGAAACATTTTCAAGTGCAACAATATCTCCAAAACGTTTAGATATTTCTACAATTTTAATGAGGTTACCCATATTTATCAACTTCAAAAGTAATGCTTAATTAGAGATATAAAAAATCGTTATGAATTCAATTAAATATGTTGCTGAATAACTACATTTTGCCTTGATAGACTACCCCTTTAACGAACCAGTCCATAGTCCATAAATCGTTATGTGTAAGTCTCTCTCCTTTCACTATATCGACTACACTTCCAACAGATTTACCAGAGCAGAATCTTGATCCATAATCAGCTATGCAATAGCCTGTTAAAGGACCTGTAAATGGATCGAAGCTCGCCGCTACTATTTGTGATACAATATGTTTTGTTTCCACAGGAATTGTTGTTAAAGATTCATATAAGTGAGTTAAAGCTGTTCCTTGCAATGATTGAAGAAGCGGTGCTTCTTTCATAAGTTGATATCTTCTCATTACAAGATCATATACAGATATAGCTTCACCTGTTACAATATCTTTAACAGTTATAGTCTTTAAAACATTAACAAACTTTGGATTAATATACATAACACTTCCATTTGGATAAATATGAGCTCCTAAATCAACAGCACCTGTATTTAAGAGATACCAATAATCAACATTCTCTAGATTATTAGGGCTATAGATCCCAGCCTTAATTTTTGTTAATATATCTGAATATATAACTTCCCACCTAACAAGCTGACCGCTTACAACAGAATTTGGACCATATTCATACATTGGGCTATAGTGGCTGAATACATATACCTCCTTACCCTGTTTATACATGGTTTCAGCAAATTCAACTGTAGCTGTTGAATCCTCTGTAAATGCCAAAACATCTACCCCCATATCAACAAGTGTTTTAGCTGCTGCCCGAGCTTTATCAGGATTAAACCATTCGCCAATTTCAATAACGTAAACTGTGATGTTTTTATTTAACAATGTACCTGTCTCTATAGCCCCTATCGCAAAAGCATTAATATGTCTTATAACTTCAGGTATAGTTATAGCTGCTATATAGCCTATTTTCCCTGTCTTAGTAAGTGCTCCTGCCATTAAACCATTTAAGTAATAGACTTGGTAGAGATCGGCAAAATATGTACCCATGTTAGGCGCTCTTTTATAACCTGAGCAGTGAAAGAATACAGCATCCGGATATTCATGTGCTTTATCATATGTAGGATCCATATGATCAAAACTTGTTGTAAATATCACATTATAGCCTTGTTTAATAAGCTGGTCTATAGCAGCTGCTGTTTTCTCCTTCGATATTGATTCCATATATGTTGTCTCAAGCCAATCTTTAAATAGATTGGCAACAACTCTTCTACCAACATCATGCATATATGTCCATCCAAAATCTTCAACAGGTCCTACATAAATCCATGCAGCACGTATTTTCTCACTAGGTTTATAAATGATTGGCGTTGTAATCGTAACCGTTGTAGGTGTGGTCATCGGTATGGTAGGTGGCATTATTATAGGTACCGCTATATAGCCTACAATAAAACCTATTATAATGCCTATTATAAGACCCGTTAATATCATTAAATAACGTTGTGTCATGGATTTACACCTACATCATTAATAAAAATTGCTTCAAATATTAATAAGCTTTTTTATAGTTACTTATGTAGTCTTTTACATAAACTTTGTAAATTGTGGACAATATCAAATATTAAGATTTATTAAACATATTTTTATGAATTAAATTATTTCACAATCTTTAGTTATTATTTTATATTTAAACCCTAATTTCTAAGACTCTATTAGCACTTTCCTGCTAATTGCACTTACAAATACATGTAATTCCGTTAATGGATTAGAGCCCAGTATGAAAATTTACTTCATCCACGTCCCATGAGCCCATTAAAGTCAACACAAAACCCGCAAGTCTCCTATATTTTTCTAATGCATCACTATATAATGATCATCAGGCCCAATATTTATAAATGCTACAGATATTCAAACTTATCTGCAAATCAGCACCACCTAAGAAAGTGATTTAAATGATATCAAAAGACAAAAATGTTATACTAATAGTTAAGCCATATGATAAAACTGTTGCTATATCATCTAATAAAATCTTATTAGATGTATTAAGAGAATTAGAGATACCCATAAGATCTGACTGTGGTGGCATAGGTGAATGTGGTAAATGCAAGGTAATTTTATCTAGAGGTTCCACAATACCATTTACTTCTTCTGAAAGGAGATTCTTTTCAGAAGAAGACCTATATAAAGGATATAGATTGGCATGCCAAGTCAGATTAATTGAAGGTAGTTATGAAGTTTTTATACCATCTGAATCAATACTTCAACGTTATAGATCTGCTGATGTGGGACTTGAGAAATTTGTTGAATTATTACCTGCTGTTAAGAAGATTTTTGTAACATTGCCAAAGAGTTCATTAAGTGACGTTAGAGCAGATTATGAACGTATCGCTGACGCGTCTAAAGATTTTATTGATCTATATAATGTTGATATCGATCTAGATATCATTCAAAGGCTTCCAGAAGTGATAAGAGCTAGTGATTGGAATGTAACCATTGTTGTTTGGCATAATAAGAAAATAATTGATATTGAAAGTGGTGACACAAGCAATAAATTATATGGTTTGGCTATAGATATCGGAACCTCTAAAATAGTTGTTCATTTAATTGATCTTGTCAATGGTAATTCTATAGCAATTGAATCTATACCTAATCCACAAGCTAGCTATGGTGCAGATATAATCTCTAGACTAAGTCATGCTATACAAAGCAATGATAATTTAAAGAAACTTCAAGAAATTTTATTAAGAGCCATCAACTTAACTATTGATCGCATATCGTTGAGAGCAAATATTTCAAAGGATAATATATACGAGGCTGTGGTTGTTGGAAATACTGTTATGCATCATATTTTTCTAGGTATTCAACCTAAATATCTTGGTTATTCACCTTATGTACCTGCTGTATCTAGGTCTATCTATCTTAGGGCTAAAGATTTAGGAATGTCTATCAATAGAAATGGTATTATTTATATGCTACCTGTTATAGCTGGTTATGTTGGATCTGACGCTCTTGCTGATGCTATTGCCGTTGACCTTGAAAATTGTGAAAAACCATGCATGTTGATAGATATAGGAACAAACACTGAGATTCTCCTAAATACAGGTAAAGAAATCTATGCATGTTCAACACCTGCAGGACCCGCTTTTGAAGGTGCTTCAATATCATTTGGAATGAGAGCAGTAGCAGGTGCTATTGACCAAGTATTTATATACTTTGATAGTGCTGCCCAAGATTATTCTGTACATTATCACACAATAGGAGATATGAAGCCTATAGGCATATGTGGCTCTGCAATGATAGATACAATTGCTCATCTATATAGACTCAATATAATTGATAATAGAGGTAGGTTTTTAAAAAAGATTAAATCGAGTAGAATTATAAGCAACAATGGAAACTATTCATTTATTTTGGCATGGAGTGATGAGACAGGGATTGGGAAAAGTATATCGATAACTATAAAGGATATAAACGAAATCTTATTAGCAAAAGCTGCTATAGCATCTGGTGCTAAAGTGCTTATTAATGAGGCTAAGTTAAGTTTTACCGACCTTCAAAACATATATATAGCAGGTTCCTTCGGCACATATATGAATATAGAAAATGCTATTACTATAGGCCTTTTACCTAACATTGATCCCAAAAAGGTTTTATTTGTTGGAAATACCGCAATAAGTGGTGCAAAAGCATGTTTAAAGAATATTAATGTTAGAAAAAAAGCTGAAGTTCTCGCTAGGAAAATAAAATACATTGAGTTATCAGCTCATCCATTATTCAATAAGATGTTTATAGATTCTATTCCATTACCTATATATAGTGGCATGATAAATAAATCTTAGAAATGATGACATCTAATATCCACTGCTTTAAACTCTTTAACTATTTATTGATAGTTTCATTGATCTTACTTCTTTAATATCATCTAAATACTAAAATGTTAATAGTGGTTTTTATGAGTATTATATATATTAATGCTATCAATTTACCAGAAGCATGGGAACTCAGCTTAGTTGAGTTAAAAGAAGTTGGAGATGTAGTAGATACTGAATACGGCGAGAAAAGTATAGACACTACTGCTATTATATTTGTTAAACAACCTTTTGCTGAACCTAGAATTCATTTAAAGGGTATTGTTGCAGGTACTCTTAAAGGATTACTTGAATATGTTGATGAAGTTATTCAAGGAATTCATGATTCTCTTGTAGAGAAGTTTGGCTATACATATCACGAAAGGTTATTCTCTTACAAACTTCCAAATGGGTTAATAATAAACCAGATTGAAAAAGTTATTGAAAAGCTTAGAAAAGCTCCTTATACTAGAAGAGCTCAAGCCATAACATGGCAACCATGGAAAGACCTAGAAACGGAGCATCCCCCATGTTTACAAAGAATCTGGCTTAGAATTGTAAATGGAAAGCTTGTTATGCATGTTAATATGAGAAGCAACGATGCTTTAAAAGCTGCATACATGAATATGTATGCATTTACAGAGCTTCAGAGATACATAGCTCAGCAAGTAGGAATAGAACCTGGCTATTATTTACATATAGCGGATTCTTATCATGTATATGAAAGAGATTGGAAATGGTTCAACAAGTTTATTGACCAGATAAAAAGTGGAGAATCAAAAAAACGATGGAAAACTACACAAGAATATTTAAAAATAATTGAAAGAAATATATATGTATCATAGAATAACAGCAGAGAGTTATAATCATTTGTTTTACTGTTTATTCTCTATATGAATTATTAAATATCATTATTTTAACTATTCCTTTTAATTCTTTTAGATTCACCGATAATCCAATATTCACCATCATCTCTTTTTTCAAGCTTAAATATAGGCACTTCATGTTTAACTCTTTCTAGAACTTTTGAAAGAGTCTCTATAGCCTCTTTTCTTTTCTTTGCAACTACTGCTATATATAAAGTTTTTTCACCAGGTTTAGCAGAACCAACTCTATGCATAATCTCAATAGCATCAATATTGTTATTCATAGCTTCTTCAAAAGCTATTTTTTCAAGTGATTTAGAGGTGTAAGGTTCATAAGCATCGTAAATAAGCTCATAGACCCTGTGACCCTCTACATAACCCTTAACAATACCTATAAATATCACTATAGCACCTGAACCTTCAACACCATATCTACTGGTTAATTCATTGATTCGCTGAGCTACATCTATATCTTCATTCCTAAATAGAGATGCATATATATGTTTGCTTCCTCCAGAAAGAGGTGGTACTATAGCTACCTCATCACCATCTTTAATGATTTCCTCTCCATTAGCTATAATTCCATTAACTAAAATCACCGGATTAAATTCACTAAAAAGTGGTTTTAATTTAGGAAATTTTAATAATAACTCATCTATAAGGTTCTTTACAGATATCGAATTTGATGAATACTCTAATACAATTTCATTAGAGTTAACAATGTCTCTAATTACCGAAAAGAATCTAATTTTTACTCTCATTATTATAGACCTCTATTATAAATTTGTTCATATTATTGAAATGGTATTCACATATATTCTACTATCAGTAATTATCTAAAGCTTTAAAAGCCTCACTATTTTAAAACATTCTTCAGCACCTTAAAATTAGTTTTAATTAAAATAATATAGCTATGTTGAGTAATAATGCAGTAATATTAAATAGGTGCCTTAATTGCCTTTAAAAAAAGATGTAATAAAAATCATCGAAAGTTACATAACTATTTTGGTATTAATTGTTATAAGCATTATTATATTTTCAATGCGCAAATATATTATTAGATTGCTCCTAGGCTTCAATGGTTTTATAGCAGTATTCTTGCTGTCATTAATAGGATGCCTATCTGTGGTTCCAATTCCATATACATATATACTGTTTTTAATAGCTATGCACTACGAATTGAATCCAATTATAGTATCACTGGGAGGCGCTTTTGGTTCAACACTAGGAGAGACTATAGCTTGGTTCCTTGGTCGTGCAAGTTCTTCCATCCTTCGAGATACTAAATATTTTAAAAGAATAGAAACAATAATTAAATTTACAAAGTCACATAGTTCTATAACATTACCAATTTTAACATTTATCTTTGCCTTAACTCCTCTTCCAGATAAGATCCTATTTCTACCTCTTGGTGTAGTAAGATACAGTGTATTGAGACTTTTACCAGCTGCATTTATGGGAAAAATGATGATGAATATAATAATTATAATTACAGCTCAAACATGGGGTGTAATAGGCGAAGAAGTCCTAGGACTTAATGAACTATTAATGTTCATAGCTACAACAGCTATGCTTATAATTATAATGTCTATTATAATGTTTATCAAATGGGAAAAGATCCTAGGGATTCAAATTTCGTAGATATGTAGGTAAGACAATTCTTGCTCTCTTAAATTAAGAGGAAATCATAAAGCATAAATTATTTTAGTTATGATGATCATATATGTGGATATGTTCTTTAAGTTTTATAATGGCATCTCCATATATTCTCTCAAGTATTTTTACATTAAGAACCTCTACAGGCTTTCCAACATAGTACATACCTTTACCAAATACCATTATATCATCAACTATATCTAAAAAGATTTCAGGATCGTGGCATGTAGCTATAATTATTCTATCCTTTTTAAGATTTGAAATAATTCTAGTAATTTCTACTTTGCCTTCTGGATCTATAGAAGAAAGAGGCTCATCTAACAAAATTATAGGTTGATTGTTAGCTAATGCCCTTGCTATAAGTAATCTCTGTCTTTCACCTCCTGATAGCTTCCATATGTTTTTATACCATAACCCTTTATCTAAGCCAACACTATTAAACGCATCTTTAATAGTCTCTGCTATTTCATATTTACTTACCTTTTTGTTTATTTTCCTTAGATGTAACACCAAGCTAAACTCAACGAATTCCCAAGCTGTTATGGGAAATCCAGATGTAGAGATTGTTATTTGTGGTACATAGTCTATAAATCTACCTGCTAACTCGCTTCTACCTGTAATTTCAATTCCATTAACATAGATTTTACCTGCATAGGGTTTTACTAACCCTGCTAATGTTTTTAAAAACGTTGTTTTGCCAACTCCATTGGGCCCTATTACTAAGAGCACACAAGGGCTTCTACATATAACGTTTATATCATGTATAAGTGGTTTTTCATAACCTATAGTCAAATTCTTTACATCTAATGAAACCATTTTTGTCTCCTTATTGTGCACATTCCGATAAAAGTTTATAAACTTTAGTATGCACATAAGATTATAGAGTGTTATGATATGCTGTATATGTTAAATAAAGCTTTAATTATATTGATAATTAGTTCCATATTAATTACATCAATAGATTATGTATATGCTTCAAATGAACTATACATTGTTGTCACATTTCCATATCTTTATGACGATATAAAAAGTGTTTTATGCCCTGGAGATGTGGTTGTAAATATAGTCAAGCCTGGTATTGATCCACATGAATACCAACTTTCAGTAGAGGACATAAATGTAATTAAAAAAGCTGATATCATAATATCCACAGCCCATACACACTTTGAACAAAAGATCAAGAAAATGATAGAAGAAAATGAATTGGATTCTATTCTAATAGAGATCCCATATCTTCAGAATACAAAGATATTTAAAAATCCATCTACAGGGATAGAGAACTATCATGAACTATTATTCTATCCCGAAAACTATATAGTATTCCTAAAATATTTAAAATCAATCTTAGTCTCATTAAGACCAGAATGTACTAAAAACTATGAAGAAAATATTGAGCAGTTTATTTTAAAGCTTCAAAGTTTTGTAAATAAAAGTGTTAGACCAAATAGAATAGCTATTTTAGATTCACCAAGAGCACAATATATTGTTGCCGGGCTTGGTTTGAACACTTCATACATTCTTATGAAAGAAGAAGAGATTCCTATAACACCAGAGGATATAAAAGGTGCTGAAGAGATGATAAGTAAATATAATAATAGCATCATTGTTATAATAAATGGTTCTAAAGCTGCTTCATATCTTAGCGACTTGGCTAATAGATATGGAAGAAAAGTTCTAGTATTACCAGATCCCTTAGCATCAACATCAATTATTTCTATATTAGAAAATGCTATTAATGTTTTAAATACCTTAGACATGAATATAAGCCATAGTGTTAAAACAAACAATGTCCAGTTATTACAAGAGGTTTATATTATTCTCATTATACTATCACTATCATTTTTATTTATGTTAATTCCATATGAGCTATATAAGAGGAAGAAAAGTTGAGTATAGACAATAAAACTTTATTATTATTGATATTAAATGTTGTAATTATGCTATATGCCTTCATAGTAGTTCCATATACATGGTTTTTAACGATACTTTTTTCAGCAATTTTATATGGCGCTTTAAGTCCTTTAATATCTGCTAGAAGGATTTATTTCTTAGCTGCTGAAGCACCTCATATCTCCTTATTATCGGTTGCTCTTGGAATTATCTTCTACAATGTTCTTCCAATTCTAAGCGAGTTTTCCTGGGCCTTAGTCTTATCACTAATTCTCATATATGTTATTGCATTTGCAATAAGATGGGGTCTTGACCCAGATGTTGTAACATCTGCTACAGTGGCCTTTACAGCATCAAGTAGCATCATAGCTATATCTTATGTACTGTCAAAATATAGCATTAGGTATAATCTATGGAGTGTGATATTAGGAGATCCACTGCTTACTACAAGAGATGAACTCTATGTACTTATTGGTATAGCACTTATAGTATTTTTCACGGTTCTCTATATATTTAAAATAAGTATATATATCGGTATAGACACCGATTACACTAAGCTTCATGGAATTAAATTAATATTTTATGACATTGTATTATTTACATTTATCGGTCTAGCCTCTATAGCCCTTTTAAAAATAATTGGATTCGTTTTAGAACATGTACTTCTTCTATTACCATCGTTAATAGCAATAAATCTTACTGAAGGCTCCTATAAAGTTCTTTACATCAGTATATTATCTTCAATATTTTCAAGTATACTTGGGCTTCTAGTCTCCATATATCTAAATATAGCACCTGCAGGAGGTGTAGGTATTGTTGCATTTATATTTTATTTCGTTACTCTTATCTTAAAGGTGAGAAAACGTGGGTAAGAGAAGATTTGGAGTAGCAATAGATTCTAAAATCTCATTAGATTTAGATATCATAGTTAAAAGCTTAGGCTTAGATAGATCAAAAATTGTTGAGATAGCACTAAAAAACTATATATCTGAATACAAGCATTTACTATCAAAACATATCTGTAGAGGTATAATAGTTATAGAAAACGCCAATGAAGTGTCTATAGATAAGATACTTGAAAACCATAGAAATATTATAACAAACTATATACATAGTCATATAGATAAAGAATGCATCTGTGTAATTTTCGTTTCAGGCGATTCTGAAAATATTAATGCTCTAAATCAGCAATTATTATCATGCGGATGTTTAGTACGTTATCTACCTTTCCACCACAACTAACCCTCCTCTTAACCATAAAAGACGAAGGTTCCTAGCAAGGGGTTCGGCTTTTATATAGCTTTATATAACTTGATATAATCTTTTATTGCTTCACCTCTATTCCCCTAATATTCATAACCAGGAAAACTATACCGAAAAATTGTAAGCCTTTCTCTTCATTACTGTCTTGAAAGAGGAGACTTTCAGCTGTAGATTAATTTTTAGATAATGTTAGTGGTAGAAATGCGGGAGTAATATAAAAAAATATTTTTATTTATTATAAATAGTTGAGAGAGTTTAGCTGCACTCTGGGTAGTCGTCTGGTACTTTTGCTCTAAAGTATCTTCCTGTTTCGGGGTCAGCAAAGAGTCCTATTTTAACGCCTTTTCTACCTCTTGGTGCTAGGCTCCAAACCTTCTTTGGTACTAGGTCTTTTTCTGCTCCGCTTGGTGTTTTAACTTTTACAGCTTTTGTACAGGCCATGTTTCCAACCCCAGTTTCTACTCTCTGTTATCTGGTTTAAAAGCATGGCGTAAGATCATAGCTAAATCTGTTGGTTATGTATAATACCACTTCATATCTTTAGATATTTGTTGTATTGCTTTGATACCAATTTAATATTATATGAAATATTAGCATTTCTATTTAACTATGAAATATTGAATTATATCGATTTAATTATCTCCATGTTGATACAACGCTATCTTAATTGATATAGGTTATTAAAAGTTTTTAACTCCCTTTATTTCTAAGTTGTAAGCTAAGGAATTCGTTGAAGCCCCGAATATCATGTATCTTACTAAAAAGAATTGCAAAGATAGAATATAACATCACAACTAAAGACCTAACTCAACTTTCTGCTATCTAGGTGATCACAATGCCCTTAACAATAATTGTTGGAGGATTTTTTGGAGATGAGGGAAAGGGAAAGATAGCGTCATATCTAGGTATAGCGGATAATCCCTTAATTGCTGTGAGATGTGGTTCGATAAATGCCGGTCATACTGTGTCATACAATGGTAAAACTTGGAAAGTTAGGTTGATACCATCCTTTTTCGTAAATCCAAGGACAAAACTCATGATAGCTGCAGGAGCACTTATAAGACTTGATGTTCTATTCAAAGAAATTAATGATACAGAAACAAGAAGTAGAATATTTATAGATCCTAATGCTGGCGTTATTGAGGAAAAACATGTTGAAGCTGAAAGGAGCGATATATTTTTAGCAAAAGGGATTGGTTCAACTCTTCAAGGTGTTGGATTTGCTATGGCTGATAGAGTTTTAAGAAGATTGAAGCTTGCTAAAGATTTTAGTATTTTAAAAGACATGATTGTAGATGTTGCATATGAAGTAAATAAAGCTTTAGACAATAATGAACTTGTCTACATAGAGGGTGTTCAAGGCACTTTCCTTAGCCTGTACCATGGAACATATCCATATGTAACCAGCAGAGACACCATAGCCTCAGCATTTGCCTCTGAGGTGGGAGTTGGACCTAAAAGAGTTAACGATGTTATAATAGTGTTCAAATCCTATGTTACAAGAGTCGGTGAAGGTCCATTAGACAATGAATTATCATATGAAGAGATAGAAAAACGCGGTTTAATTGAGATTGCAACGGTTACTGGTAGAAAGCGTAGAGTTGCACCATTTAATATCGACCTAGCTAAAAGAGCAATCATGCTTAACTCTGCTACACAAATAGCTTTAACACGTCTCGATACTCTCTACCCAGATACTAAGTGCATTAAAGAATGGAATAGATTACCACAAAACGTAAAAATATGGCTTGAAAACATAGAGTCCTTGCTAAAGATACCGATAACAATAATCAGCACAGGTGAAGATATTATATGCACAATTGACAGAAGAGCTGAATTAGGTTTAAAGAGGTGAAAATTATGGGAAAGTTATATGATGTTATTATAGTTGGTGGTGGTGTAGCGGGGCTTTTTTCAGCATACGAATTTGCAATTCACAGCTTCGAAAAACTGAGGGCGGCTATTATTGAACAAGGAAGTGGTAACCCATTTAGACAATGCCCAATGTTTAATTTAAAAAGACTTGTAAGGGATAAAGAATGTGTGTTATGTAAGCCATGCAATATTCTCACAGGAATTGGCGGTGCTATAACATTTAGCAGTGGTACTATGAATCTCAGACCCGATATAGGTGGTGATCTAAATAAACTTGTTGGTAGCTGGGAAGAAGCTGAGAAACTTATAGGGTATATCGATAATATTCTTGTGAAATTTGGTGCACCTGACAACATATATAATTTAGATACAGAGCAGACAGCCGAGCTAGAAAGACTTGCAGCTAAAGCAGGTGCAAAGTTTATACCAACGCCTCAAAGGCATATCGGATCAGAAAACATGCCTAAGGTTATAAATAATCTCGTTGAATTTCTAAAGCAGAGAAATATCGAGATACATGCATATACTGAAGCCATAGATATAGTGTTGAATGGCGACAAATACATTATAAAAACAACTAATGGAGATTTCATATCGAGATACATAGTATTAGCACCTGGAAGAGTAGGAGCTGAATGGTTTGCAGAGATCTCTAAAAAAAGAGGCATCGATATAGAACCTGGCCCTTTAGATATAGGTGTTCGTGTTGAAGCACCAGCATATATAGCAGAACCTATAACAAAACTTGTTAGAGATCCAAAAATAATAATGTATACTAGAAGCTATGATGATAAAGTAAGAACATTCTGTACTAATCCATATGGATTTGTTGTTGAAGAAAGATACCCTGACAACTCTGTTGGGGTAAATGGTGAAAGTTTTATAGCTTTGCGTTCTAAGAATATCAACTTTGCATTACTTGTAACCGTAAAACTTACAGACCCATTTGAGGATACTATAGCATATGGTAAGAGTATATCAAGACTTGCAACAAAGCTTGGTGGAGGAAAACCAATTGTGCAGAGATTTGGTGACTTAGAGGCTGGTAGAAGAAGTACATGGAATAGAATAGAAAGAAGCGTCGTTGAACCAACACTAAAAAGTGCTACTCCAGGTGACATAGCTATGGCATATCCCTATAGAGTTGTTGTAAATATTGTAGAGGCTTTAAAAAGATTGGATGTGATAATGCCTGGAATAGCTTCATCGCAAACTTTGCTTTATGCACCAGAGATAAAGTTCTATAGTATTAAGGCTAGAGTTAATAAAGAACTAGAAACCTCTGTTAAAAACATATTTGCTGCTGGTGATGGTGTAGGATTATCTAGAGGGATGAACGTTGCTGCTGCAACAGGTGTTATAGTTGCTAGAGCCATTCTAAGAAGAGAAGGTATTGAAATAAATGATGATATAAATTAATCAACTTTTTAACATTTATTAGGTTTGGGATAACCTTTGTGAATTTATTTGCATTAATAAAAAAAGTATTGTTGAATAGATATAGAAGAAATATATCTAAAAGAGTAGATAGAATAATTGGTGAAATCGAGAATTCTTTTCAACACTATAGAAAAGTGATAGAAAACTGTATGAATTATCTAGCAGAGTTTTCTAAATTTGTAAACCCATATAAATGTATGAAATGTGGTAAAGTGTTTTTTATTATTAATGGTGTTAACAAAGAATGCCCTTTTTGCAGCTCTCAATATATTGTAAGCTTAGATTCTATAGATTTTAAGATCCAAGCAAGTGAATATTGCAATTCTTTATATGGTAAGAATATTCTCTATATTGAAACTATTAAAGATATTGCAGAAAGATTATGCATAGATAGAAGTTGTTATTTTTTAGAATCCACAATATCGTTAGAAATATTTATTGAAAAAGGAATTCTAAGAATCTCATTTAAAGACGAAGGAATTATAGAAATCGAGCTACCTTGGGTTGACACATCAACAATTATATACATAGATAAAATAACCTCCATTATTTCTGCACATAGAGAAAAGTTGTTAAAAAATGGTATAAAATACATAGTTTATAAGACATATTATGAAAACATAGCGGTAAGCTATATAAAGATAATTAAAGAAAAATTCATTGACATATATTTCTTTAAACACTTTATAAATAAACTAGGACTAAGTAACCATGTCTATGGTAGAGGCATACTAGTTAAGATCTTCGATATAGAACAAGAAGACTATATAGATCCTCAAAAATATTTATTAAAGAAGAATCTATTATAACATAAAAACTTTATTTTTAATGGGTTTTGTATTAGCTGTGGTTGTCTGTGTGTATGTAGATGGTTTTGCATCTTTAATATCTATAAACCTCTTAAACATAGAATACAATAGCTTCTGCAAACCTATGCCAATGAGGATTTGCAACCACTAGAAGGTGTCCCAAGGCAAGAAGATTAAGGCAGATGAGGGCTAGGGGTTATATGGAGCCCAATAACCCTACAGCAAAGCTATGAAGCCCTTGAGCCAAGTGAGGGAACTCTGAAGCAAGAAACAAAATATTTATAGATGTATACAGCTACTTACAGATGATTGCCTTCGGGGAAACCTAGTGTATTTAGCTAAAAAATATTTAAGTATCTTAGATAGGTATTAGCTAAAATGTTTGGCCATTTCTTCATTTCCAGGTATTTTTAATATTGCATCTATTGTTTCTTCTACTTGTTTTGTGGTTTTGGTTCTTGGATCGACTATAAGCCAATTGAATAGAGTATCCCTGCCGCCTTTTAGAAATGCTTCTAAAGCCCATTCCATTCTCATTAATCTATGAATAATTACATATCTATGCACTTTACTAGGTAATGGTGTTAAGGATCTTCTATGTACACCTTTTCCATCTACTCTAGCTGGAATTTCTACAGCTACATTATCTGGTATACCTGGAAGCACACCATTGTTTGGCACATTAACTTGTATTGGAATGGGTATGGGTGGGGTTCCTGGATAGGGTAATGAAAGATAGTAATATTCTTTAGGATTATCGTTGATTATTGCGTCAATTATTTCTACAAGTTGTTCTCCACTTGGTTTTGGAGGAAATACTTGCACTAATGATGCAGAAGGATCATATGTAACCTTTGCAAGTTCTTCTAATTGTCTTTTAAGTGCTGCTAGATACATTGCCCAACCTATTTCTGAATCTGGTCCTCCATATGGACCATACCAATATTGTTTTGTTTTTAAATCCCAATGATATTTCCATGTGCCACCTCTTACACTATCTCCTATTGGTAACGATCCATACATTCTATACATATCTACAGCTGCTGGAGATAAATCTACATCGAATGGGCTTATAACATACTCCCTCCATATCCTCCAATAATCCTCAGCATCTTTTTTAATCCATTCATCTATGTATTTGTAGGCATCTTCACCACCATATCTAAACTTTGTTAACCATATCACGTGGTTAAACCCAGACATTTCTATCTCTAAATCCTTTAGATCTATCACCGAAAGAATTGTTCTATAACATTCAACATCATGGGCAGCACAGCTATTTACTACCCTCTTACCAAGTTTTTCTTCAGCTAATCTCATACCAAGAACTTCAACAGCTTTTAAGAATCCTAAATGTCCATGACATAAACCTATATTTTTCACCTTAGTCTCTCTATTTATCAATGTCGTTAATTCAAAAACAGGATTTGCAACATTTATGAACCATGCATTTGGAGCATACTCCTCAATATCTTTAGCAATATCTAAAACAAGTTTAAATTGATAATAACCCCAAATTGTATGATAGTCGGATACATAATTCCATTCAACACTATTTATACCTCTATAATATCCATATCTCTCTGAAACATCTCTTAATATCTCATAATAGTTATGCCCACCAGCCATGGCAGAATTTATAACAAAATCAGCATCCTTTATAGCCTCTTTTCTATCCTTAGTTGCATATATCCTTACAGGAATTTTAAGCTCATCAACATACCTCTTAGCAAATGTTGTAATTAAATTAAGTCTCCAATCACTTATATCCATAAGCCATATCTCTAGATTCTTACCCCTAAGATTTTTATTTATGAGCAAATCTATTACAATTCTACTAGACCAAACAGCACTACCAGCACCTATAAATGCTATTTTTAATTTGTCCATTTCCAGCACCCAATCTCCTTAACATAGTTTTAGCTTAAATAGTTTTTGCCACCTAGAAACATTTCAGCAATCTTATTGGCTTTACCAAATTCCTTTAATATCATAGCTATAACCAATAATAATAAAATTGATGAAAGAGATGTTGTTATTATTGAAGCTATAGGGCTTTACAGGTATTAATGTGCTTAATAACATATATAAATAAAGAGAACTTGTACCATTAACTGATCTCTTCCCCACACTAAAGGGTAAGGGTTCCATTTAGGGATTCACAGGTTCTCTGCATCTATTCAGGTTTACATCTGTAATTAATGGTATGACTTGTATATCATAAAACATTTGTACTGAGTATAAATATTGTAATATTACAATTATTATAATTGTATATCTATAATGTTTTGCTATATATTTTGTATGTGTTTCTATTATTGTTTTCATTATTTAACTCTTTTAAATCTATATCATTATTATTGCAATGAATGCTTGTCTTTAATGTTTAATTTTTATAACTATGTTAGAATTTTTTCAATTGTTGAACTATTTAATGCAAGTTTTATCTCCCTTGCTATTCTTCTACCTACACTCATTGGTTCATTCCAATATAGATATGAATAGGGGCTTCCCCAAATATAAAGATTCGTACCTGCTACTATTCTTCCGGAAAACTCAAATACTTTAATGTTCATATCTCGATCTATTATGCTTTCTAAGCAAAATGGGCCTATTATACCTGGAGGTAATGTTTTCCTAGTCTCTTCTACGAATTTAATACCATATTCTAAAATCTTTAGAAGTAGACTTTCTCTCAATACAAGTGGTATATTTCCAACAACTGTGAAAGTCGGTTCTAATTCTATTTCAAGTATAGCTTTTGGTGGGATTCTTCTAATTCCATCTATATCAGATTCATATCTAATGTCTGCCCCTAAAATTTCTATTCTGTTAAAGAGAGGACTGTAAAAATAATGATAATAAGCTGTTACGCCAATGAGATATTCTTGAATCATTACTTCATCAAGGCTTTTAATAATGCCCCTTTGAACCATATAATTAATGCTTTTGACTATTTCTTCTTTTGATCTAGCAATAAAGTAACCTTTACCACCCTTAGCACCAGGAAGCTTTACTATAACAAGTTCATTAATATCATCATTAATTTTATATATTTGGGGAAGTGGTATTCCAGCATTTCTTAGTAACTCCATTTTCATCCATTGATCAAATTCAACTCTAAATAAAGTTCTCAAACCAAATATTGGTACCTCTAAAGTTTCAGCACATTCAATACCTACATATTCAATATAACTCCCATGAGGTATCATAATTCCATTGTAAGCTCTAATTTCTTTAACTACATCAGCTTTACATATATCTTTCCAATTTTCTACAACAATAAATTTATCTATTAAATGACTAAACTGTTTATAAAACCATTCACGTTCCTTAGTAATAATTGCTATGGTTCTAAAACCCTCTAATTTAGCTCCATGAAAAATTTGAAGCGATGAATGACTAGCCAATGTAGCTATAGATATTTTGTCAAATTCATAGTTTTCAATTATTGCCTTAATATCTACCCAATGTCTATTATACAAAATACACACCCATTACATTACATTTTACATGATTTTGAAATTAAAGCTCATCAATTTACATAAATTATACATATATACCTTATACTTAATCTTAATAAATAAGCATATTACTGCTTAAAATATTTATTATATCGATCAATTAAACGTTTTATAAATATTTAAATCTAAAGCATAATAAATATACACAACTATATAAAAAGCTAAAACATTTTAATAATTGAATTTAAAAGCAAACACGGCCATAGTTACTAGTGGTGAACTCTATGGTAAGGGCTCAGAGACGTAATAAGTCAAGTTACAGCAGGGCAAATCATCCATAAATAAGTAGCTAAAATAGAAATGTAAACCTAGCTGTGAAAAGCCTTGGCAGCTATTTTGAGTTTTATATAGTTTTAATGGATTGCGTTGTTAAAAAATTTATAGGTTTTAGGAATAGCTATTTTAATCAGTATGTCTATGAGGAATGAAGGGCCCAGGAGTTCTTCCAATGATTAGTATGTGGAGTTTTGGATTGTTCTGAACGTCTCTAAGGTAGATGTAGCTCCAAGAAGCTATGCGAGGGAATAAGGATGAAGCGATGAACATAAAGCTACATAAACTCATATAAGAGCTGAATCCATAAAACCAAGTGTTTATAGATAAATACATAGGCATTTACAAATCGCTTCAAAGTGCTGATCTCTTCCCCACACTAAAGGGTAAGGGTTCTATTTAGGGATTCACAGGTTCTCTGCATCTATTCAGGTTTACATCTGTAAGGTTTATAATTTGTTTTATTTGTTATTGATGGCGTTTATCTAGTTATGTGAGCTATGCTCCAAGTCTATGTGGACTAAACCTAAATAGAGGCTTCGTTCAGCTGAGCTTGATAGTCACTCATGACACTACATCAATAGATCATGAAGCGCGGGTGAGGTGAAAGTCCCTAGACACAACAAATAAACATGAAATAATGAGAATGAAAATCTATGGACAAACGGTTTATTTAACTGATGGTTTATGTAGGAAATGTTTTCATTTTAGATGATTGAAAGTTTATTAATAATATGCTATAGTTTCATAAGCTTTCTGTATATTTTAAATAAATATTTTTATGTTAGTTATAAAGTAAGTACTGTATAGATACTAAAGGTGATATAAATGTTATCTATTATAAATTCAAAGGAGGTTCTTAAAGACTATAACTTTAAAGAGATATCTGTAGCTACTATAGCAAGTCATTCAGCTCTAGATGTTTTTGATGGGGCTAAGGATGAAGGATTTAAAACTATAGCAGTATGTCAAAAAAGTAGAGAGAAACCTTATTTAAGGTTTCGGAGGATAGTTGATACTCCAGTAATATTAGATAGGTTTACTGATATAATAAAACCAGAGAATATAGAGTTTTTAAGAAAAAGTAATGCCATATTTATCCCAAATAGAAGCTTTTCTGTATATGTAGGCTATGACAACATTGAAAAAATATTCAATGTTCCGATATTTGGAAATAGATATCTTCTGAGATATGAAGAGAGAAGCGGTGAAAAGAACTATTACAATATATTGGATAGAGCTGGTATTAGAAGACCAAAAACGTTTTCATCACCTGATGAAATAGATAGACCTGTTATGGTTAAAATGCCTCATGCTAGAAAAAGAGTTGAAAGAGGATTTTTTATAGCTATAGATAGAGATGATTTCTGGAATAAATTTAGAAAACTTATAGCAAATGGTATTGTTAAAGAAGAGGATTTGGTCAAGGCTTCAATAGAAGAACTTGTACTTGGTGCACATTTCAATGTGAATTACTTTAGAAGTATAGCAAGAAAAGATATTGAGATAATAAGTATCGATAGAAGAATTCAAACTAATCTTGATGGCTATTTAAGACTTCCTGCTGATATTCAAGTAGAGCTAAGAGAATTCATAGATGTTGAAATGATAGAAATAGGGCATGAATCTGCAACAATTAGGGAAAGTATGCTTGAAAAACTATTTGATATTGGGGACAAATTCGTAGAAGCTACAATTAATATTGAACCTCCAGGTGTTATTGGACCCTTTACACTACAATTATTTGTTACAGCTGATTTAGATGTTATTGTATTTGATGTTGCTCCTAGAATTGGTGGTGGTACAAACATATATATGGGTATAGGTAGTCAGTATAGCAAGCTTTATTTTGGCAAGCCAATTAGTATGGGTAGAAGAATTTCTATGGAAATAAAAGAATGTGTTTTACTAGGTTGTTTAGAGGATATAGTAACATAGAGGGTATGAAATGATGGACGTTATATGTCCTTTAGATTGGAGATATGGATCAGAAGAAATGCGAAAACTATTTTTAACTGAAGCTATTGTGAAGAGATTTATAGTTGTTGAAAAGGCTATAATGAAAGGCCTTGAAGAGATAGGATATGCTAAAAAAGGATGTGCAGAAACTATAGATGAATGTGCACAGAGTATCACTGCAAGTGATGTTTATACGAGAGAATCTGTAATGGGACATGATATAGCAGCTTTAACTTATCTACTTGGTGAAAAATGTGGTGAATGTGGAAAATATGTTCATCTAGGTGCAACTAGTTATGATGTTGTTGATACTGCTTGGGCATTGATTATAAAAGATGCGCTAGCTATAGTTAAAAGGAGACTTAGATATATAATTGAAAAGCTTATAAATATGGCATATCAATATAAAGAGGCTATAATGGTTGGTAGGACTCATGGCCAGCATGCGTTACCTATAACACTAGGTTTTAAATTTGCAAATTATATCTATGAATTTACAAGGAGTTTTGAAAGGTTATTTGAAACTGAGAAAAGAGTTGTTAGAAGTAAAATTTCAGGAGCTGTAGGTACTATGGCGGCTTGGAAAGGTAAAGGAATAGTTCTTGAAGAAATTGCATCTAAGTACCTTGGGTTAGAACCACATAGAATTGCTACACAAGTTGCTCCTAGAGATGGTTTTGCAGAACTTGTCTCTGTTTTAGCTATACTCGCAAGTCAGCTGGATAGATTCGCATTAGAGGTTAGAGAACTTGCTAGGCCAGAAATCGGTGAGATATACGAAACTGGAAAAAGAGTTGGAAGTAGCACAATGCCACAGAAGAGAAACCCAGTAACTGCTGAAAGGATATCGGGGTTGGCAAAAATAGCTAGATCTCTTGTTATTGTGGCACTAGAGAATATTCCATTAATGCATGAAAGAGACCTAACAAATAGTAGCAACGAAAGAATATTGATACCACATATGTTTCTTATTATAGATCAGATGCTTATTGACATGCTGAAATTGCTAGACACTATATATATAGACATAGATGCTATGAAAAGAAATCTAGATCTTTTAAAAGGTCAAATAATGTCAGAAGCTATAATGATTAAATTAGTTGAAAAAGGAATGCCTAGGCATGAAGCACACAAAATATTATCAGAAATAATACGTAATTTAAAAGCTGAAGAATCATTAAAACAGGCTTTAATAAAGGATGAGAGAATATTAAAATTGTTAACTATAAACGAAATAGAAGAAACATTGAATTACTATACTTATCTTGGAAATTATAATGAATTAATAGATAGGACAATTAAATATTCAAAAGATGTTTTGAATAGCATTCAATAATATTTAAATAATCAAAAATTTAAACAGAACAAAAAAAAGAGTAGTTTTTATTTCCACAAAACAACATTGTTAAAACTAAAACTCTATTAAGGAAAATTGTCGAAATACAAATAACCATACAATATGGATATAATTTAATTGAATATTATCTATATTCTTTGACTATGCTTATCAAGTTTTTATTATATTTACTTAGATGACACAGATAAACTTAAAATAACATCATACGTATTTATATTGTAATAATATATCTGTGTGAAATTAATGTTTGTAAAGACTATTGTTTCAATAGGTCCTTCAAGTGGAGATGAGAAAATTATAGATAGCATGGTTAAATTAGGTGTAAATGGTTTTAGAATTAATTTTTCTCATGGCTCACAAGAAGAATGGAAAAAATATATCGAATTTATTAGAAATGCTGAAAAGAAGTATGGGAGAATTGTAGCCTTGATAGGTGATTTACAAGGACCATCACTTAGAATAGGCATTATAAAAACTCCAATTGCTGTAAAAAAGAATGATATTATAAAAATAGTCCTAGGAAGAGAAAGCGACGGCGGTACAAATTTTGTAGTACCTATGCCTATATCTAAGTTCTTTGAATTTGTAGATATAAGTGATATACTTGTAATGGACGATGGTAGAACAAAGTTGCGCATAGTTGATAAAGGTAGTGATTATGTAGAAGTTGCTGCTCTCAATGATTCAATTATAACCTCAAGAAAAACTATTGTTATTCAAGGCAAAGAAGTGGATTTGCCTTCAATAAGTGAAAATGATATGGCTAATATTAAATTTGCATTAGAAAATAGCTTTGACTATATAGGTCTTAGCTATGTTAGAACATCTGAAGATATATCTCTATTAAGAGACATATTAAAAAGGAGTGGCAATAACGACATAGGTATAATTACTAAAATAGAAACTCGTAGTGCTATAAATAATCTAGATGAATTAATTAGAGAAAGCGATGCAATTCTTGTTGCTAGAGGGGATCTAGGTATGAATTTTGGTTTAGAGGAAATACATATACTACAGAAACATATCATTGACAAATGTTTAGAACATCGTAAACCAGTGATAGTCGCCACACAATTACTCGAATCTATGACTGAAAAACCTATTCCTACAAGAGCTGAGGTAGTTGATGTTAGCATAGCTATTGAATCTGGTGTGGATGCCTTGATGTTGACTGGAGAAACATCAATAGGTAAAAATCCTATTGATGCAGTTTCCTGGCTCATAAAGATAATTAACTTCGTCGAGAAAAATGCATTAATAAAAAATTTTGACTATATTGCACTAAAAGCTAGAAGAAATCTAGACCACGTTCAGCTAAAATTTGTAAAAGGTGTACTTGAACTTGCTGAAGATATTAATGGTAAGTTAATTGTGTTCAGTATGCATGGAAATACTGCAAAAAGAGTCTCTTCTCTTAGACCTATAGTACCAGTATATGTAGGTTCACAAAATACGAAAATACTTAGAAAACTCTCTATATTGTGGGGTGTCCACCCAATATATATAGAATCTCAAAACTATGAAGAAGGTCTTCAAAAAACTTTAACAAAGTCTATTGAACAAGGTTTTGTAAACTATGGCGACTATGTTGTGTTAACTTATGGTTTAAGAGAACCAAAACAAAAAGTTGAGATACAAAGAATAACAGTTTAGGCTTTTATAACTGACAATATGTCTTTTTCACTTAGCTTTATAACTTTAAAGTACTCACCACTTACGTTTCTTAAATCCTCATTTTCACCCATAATCATTACTGTTATAAGTCTTGTTTTAACATGTTGTAATGCCTTTTTAACTAAACTCCTAGCAATTCTATCCTCACCATCTGTAATTAATATAACCTCGCTCAATTCTTTTGACCTCAGCTTTGCAATATCATTGCATGCTGTTATTAAGGCTTTAGAAATATCTGTTCCACCACCATTTTTAACCATAGCTATATATTCTATTAATTTCATTACTTCAGAGGGCTTAGCATTAGGTTTGATTCTAAATAGTTCATAAGGTTCTGAATCAAAGAATCTTATATAGAAAGATCTATGTTCAGCTCTACTCTTCATGAATAGGGCTAAAGCTGTAGCTTTAGCCCATAAAATTTTATTTCCATCCATGCTACCTGATTTATCAATCAATAGATATATGGGACCCATACTCATATACATTACTTTCTCAAATAACAGAAGATTATCATCAGCAAGCTTTATATAGAGATATAGCTGAGGATATGCAAATTCTGTATATACTATTCTTTCAACATCTGAACCTCTAGTATAACCTTCAATCTCTCCTCGTTGATAAACCATTCTTTTTCTTTTTACCACAGCCATAACATCTGGTACTTCAGTTAGAATTTTTAATAGATTTTTAATATCTGTATTTTTGACAAGTTTTATAACAGTCGTTACATCATCTTCAAGGTTAAGAACGTGTCCTACACCAGCTTTATATCCATAGACAAAATGTTCTACATTTTTCACTGTTTCAGCACTTTCTAAAGTTTTCTTAATAGCTCTTTTAATAGAGTTTTCTATACTTTTATCCTCTTCTCCTTCATTTTCTTCATTATTCTCACTTCTCTCTTTGTTGCTACTTTTATTCTTTCCTCTACTTTGTGAAAGCATTTTCTCTTTGTCATTTTCAAGTTCTTCTAATACATTCATTAGAAATAGTGTTCCTAATGTAACAGAGGCAAAACTATCTGCAACTGTATAAAGTCTAAGTTTCTTAGCATCATTATCAGTTAATATCGCTTTAACTATTCTGTAATGCCTTTCATTACCCATTGAAATTTGGGGGATTTCATTAATTCTTGGAAATGGAAGGTAAAATGTATAGTAGACATCTATTGCAAGATCTAATGGAATTTCACTACGATTTCTCAATTTCTTTAAATTATCAAGAATCTTCTGACCCTTGTAACGTGTGAATGGATCTTGATAGTCTATATGTTTCAATACGCCTGGCATTACCTTATCTACCCTCCATTTTTCTCTTTATCTTTTCTAAAACTTCATTAATATTCTCTACAACCTCTGCACCTTTTTTATGAACCTTTTCATCACTTGTTTCTCTAATCATTGATAATACTCTATCCCTTGTTGATTCAAGGTCTCTATATATTTCAAGTAATCTATATTCTATGAACCTTGAATTTATATTTGGAAATGAAACAATATAGTTATTAACTTCCTTTACACTAATAGCTATCTCTTCAAGTTCTCTTAGATATCTATATGAAGTTTTTAGCTCTTCAGAAAGTATTATATTGACCCTCTCAAAATCATCGATATCATGTGGCACTATAAATCTTAATACCATTAGATCCTCCTCATTAACTATCAACCTATTATTAAGTATAGCATGTGCTGCTATGACCTTTAATGCTTTTCCTTTCCTTCTATCTGTAACATGAAGGTTCTTGGATTCAAACATCGAGAATATTTTTAAAAGCTTACTTTCAACAACATCAAAATTAACTCTATATATTAACTTATTTACATTTTCTAACGTATCTCTATCTAGTGTTATTTCTGGTTGGGGATACCCATATCTTTCAATATTCCATGAATACTTTAATAAGTCCTTCCACAGATCCTCAGACAATGGCTTAACATAATGTCTCAATAAAAATCTATCATAAAGTGCTTCAAGCTCAGGATCTTGGGGAACTTCATTACTTGCTCCAAAAAGGCTCCAAAGCATAACCTTTATCTCGGTGTATCCATCATAAAACAACCTTTCATTCATAATTGTAAGTAGTGTATTTAAAATAGCGGAATTAGCTTTAAATATCTCATCTAAGAATACTACTTCAGCTTCTGGGAGTTTATGGGCTGTTATTCTAATGTATTTGCCATCCTTTAATGCATTTATATCTAAAGGACCAAATAGTTCAGCAGGCTCTGTGTATTTTGTTAATAGATAAGTGAA
>Ga0272449_1000243_pt1 | contig 68233 bp, 56 predicted proteins | sample YNPCB0241_FD_198679 | JGI IMG/M metagenome (GOLD analysis project Ga0272449, IMG submission 198679) | Hot spring sediment microbial communities from Yellowstone National Park, WY, United States - YNP-CB-024-1 | ecosystem: Environmental > Aquatic > Thermal springs > Hot (42-90C) > Sediment...
AAATAAGAGACTTGAAGATACGCAACTTAATAGGTCATGGAATGTTAGTTTTGGCAACTTATCATCTGATGTGTTTTTTAAAGTTTTTGAAAAGGTTAGAGAACTCTCTAGAGAGTTTGTTTGTGTTTTTGGAGTTTACAACGAGCCTCTTTTTGCTGATGAAATAAGGAAAATTTTTGATTTCATTACTTCCCAAAACTTGGAGGGAATTACATTTATACTTTCTACTTCTTTGCCCCAGGTGGATGATTTTTTGTTGGACTTTTACAAAAAGACTATGGGTATTTCAGGTTATAGGGGATACGATAAGTTTTATATTTACGTTAACCTACCAAAGTTAGGTAGTAATAGATTTAATGAGGTTATAACTAACGCCGGCAAGATTAGAGAGATTGACCCTAAGAGAGTTTACATTAGGTTTGTTAGAGATAGGGAGAGTGTTAAGTACTTACCGAAGTTTTACAGTGATATGAAGGAATATAATGTAGTTATTTCTAGAACTTTTGACATAAAACTTATAGATGCTGATACTGTTTTCCCTGTGCGTGTTCCTTGTTATAAACTTCAGACTAGTTTAGTTATGCTGCCTAACGGTGATGTGCCATTGTGCCTAAATGACTTAAGTTTAAGCAATAAGCTTGGTAATGTTTTAGACGATGATATCGCCGGAATTGCTTTAAGGAAAGCAAAGTATTATAAACATCATTTTCTTGGTAATTACGAAGGTATTTGTAAAGATTGTATTATCTGGGACCAATACGATTTATAGCTTTTCAAATCTATGTATTAGTTTTGTTGAAAAATCTTGATTGGTTTTGTTGAAAAAATCCTGTGCTGTGTAGCACTTGTGCTATTTAGCACTTGTGCTTTAAGTGCTTTTTTATCAGAGTTAAGGGGAGGATAGTCTACCTTGGAATCTCAAGGGTGTGTGCTTACTAGCACGTTGTACTTCATAGCACGTTGTGCTTAATAGGTGCTTAATAGCACTTTCTTATTAATTGGAGAGTGTAGAGAGGTGAAACCTCTCTATATCAAATAGGGTGGGAGGGTGGGACTACTTAAAGGTGATTACTAGCACCTTTTCAATTAAGTGCTTTAAGCACCTTGTGCTTTAAGCACTTAAGTGCTTCATAGCACTATGTGCTAAGTAGCACTTTGTGCTAAAAGCACTTCTCTATTAGGGTTAAGGGAGGCTATCGCCTCCCTTAGAATCTTAAGGGTGGGAGGGTGGGACTACTAAAATTGATGTGCTAATTAGCAATTAATGTAATAGCACTTGTATTTGAAGTACTTCCTTTATCAGGGTTAAAAGATATGTTAGCCTCTCTTAAAATTTTAAGATGTGCTGAATAGCACATCGTGCTAAATAGCACATCGTGCTGAATAGCACTATTTTCTTAATAGCACTCTCTTATTAATTGGAGAGCCTGGAGAGGTGAAACCTCTCTATTTTAAAATTGGTAAACAGGCAGTAGCCTGTTGGATTTTTCAACACAATTCCTCTGTATTAGAAAAAACGAGGTTTTTTGTTTTATAATAAAGAACCAAAATTTTTTAAGGGGAGAGTTATGGGAGAAGTAATTCCTATTGAGAGGATAAGAAATATTGGTATAATAGCTCATATTGATGCTGGTAAGACCACTACCAGTGAAAGGATATTGTTTTATACTGGTAGAATTCACAAAATGGGTGAGGTTCATGAAGGTACGGCTGAGTTGGACTGGATGGTTCAGGAGAGGGAAAGAGGTATTACAATTACCAGTGCTACTACTACTTGCTTCTGGAAGAATCATAGGATAAACCTTATAGATACTCCTGGGCACGTTGACTTTACTGTTGAGGTTCAGAGGTCTTTGAGGGTCCTTGACGGAGCTGTTACTATTCTTGATGGTAGTGAAGGAGTTGAGCCTCAGTCTGAAACTGTTTGGAGGCAAGCTGACGAATACAAAGTTCCGAGAATTATATTTGTTAACAAGTTGGATAAGGTAGGTGCTGACTTTTACATGTGCTTGGATTCTATACGAAAAAAGTTAGGTGTTAAACCTTTACCCTTACAGATTCCGATAGGTTCCGAATCTTCTTTTGTTGGTATGATTGATTTAGTTGAGATGAGAGCACTTTATTGGGATACTGATGAGTTAGGTAAAGATTATAGAGTTGGGGAGATACCGAAGGAGCTAGAGGAGAAAGCTAAACATTATAGGGACAAGTTGATAGAAGCTGTTTGTGAGGAAGATGAAGAATTACTTGAGATGTACCTTGAGGGCAAAGAACCTGACATTGAGACAGTAAAGAAGATGATAAGAAAACTTACAATTAGTACAAAGGCTTTCCCTGTCTTAGGTGGCTCATCTTTGAGGAATAAGGGAATTCAACCTCTGCTTGATGCTATTATCGATTATCTACCAAGTCCTTTGGACTTGCCACCTGTAAAAGGATATAAGGATGATGGTTCTGTTGTTGAGAGGAAACCTTTGGATACAGAGCCTCTCACAGCTTTGGCGTTTAAGGTAATGTCAGACCCGTATGTGGGTAAACTTGTTTTCACTAGGGTATATTCCGGTGTTTTGAAGTCGGGAATGTATGTTTATAACTCTACCAAAGGTAAGAAGGAGAGGGTTTCCAGAATACTCTTGATGCATGCTAACAAGAGGGAGGAAATAGAGGAAACAAGTGCTGGTAACGTTGTGGCTCTCGTTGGACTTAAGGATACAACTACAGGTGATACGATAATTGCTGAAAACAGTGAAAAGATAGTCCTGGAGTCAATAAAATTCCCTGAGCCTGTTATTTCTATGGCTGTTGAGCCCAAGACGAAAGAAGATCTTGATAAGTTGTCAAATGTTTTGGCTAAGTTACAAGAGGAAGATCCTACATTTAAGGTTAAGGTAGATCCAGAGACGAACCAGACGCTAATAATGGGTATGGGTGAGTTGCATCTTGAAATAATGGTTGATAGAATGATTAGGGAGTTCAAAGTACAAATAAATGTTGGTAAGCCTCAGGTAGCTTATAGAGAAACAATAGAGACGAGTGCCAAGGCAGAAGGTAAGTACATAAAGCAGACTGGTGGTAGAGGTCAGTACGGACATGTGTTCATAGAGATAGAGCCGTTGCCGAGAGGTTCAGGATTTAAGTTTATTGACAAAATTGTTGGTGGTAGGATACCTAAGGAGTTCATACCTGCTGTTGAGGCTGGTATAAGGGAGGCGATGGAGAGTGGTGTAATTGCTGGATATCCTGTTGTTGATGTTCAGGTTACGCTGTTTGATGGTTCTTACCATGAGGTTGACTCATCAGAGTTGGCGTTTAAGATTGCAGCTTCTAAGGCTTTCAAGGATGCTATGAAGCAGGCTTCACCAGTACTTTTAGAGCCAATAATGAGAATAGATGTTGTGACTCCAGAAGAGTACTTAGGCGATGTTTTGGGTGACCTTAACTCAAGGAGAGCTAAGATTATATCTATGGACCAGAGAGGTAATACAAGGGTTATAACTGCTCATATACCTTTGGCTGAGACTTTTGGTTATACAACTGTGCTGAGGTCGTTGACACAGGGTAGAGCTAGTTATATAATGCAGTTTGAAAAGTACGAGCCGTTGCCCAAGCACCTTTACAAGAATGTTCCAACGTTAAAGGCAGCTGAGGAAGTTGAGGAGTAAGTATAAACTAAGCTGGCGTAGCTCAGTGGTAGAGCGGCTCACTCGTAATGAGCAGGTCGTGGGTTCAATCCCCACCGCCAGCTAATTTATAACTTTCACTTTCGATATATTGCCTTCTTTGTAGACTAGGTATTTTTTGTAGTTAGTGTTTTCTGATATTTCTCTTTTGTGTGTTATTATGAATATATTTACATCTCTTTCCTGAGAGTACATTTCTAAGAAGTGGAAGAGCTTTGAATTGTACCCTTCATCTAATGTATCAAAACCTTCGTCAATGAAAAGGGTTTTTACAGAATTTTTTGATAGTATTTCGTTACTTACTGAGAAAGCTAGAGCTATAGAAAATAGAAAACTTTCACCGCCACTTAGACTCTTAACAGTGTTTTTGTTACCATCGGAGTATACAACCTCAAAATCTAGTGAATTGCTAGTTATGTTTACCTCTAACCTTTTGTCATGAATTCCCATCATTTTTAGGTACTCGTTTGCTACTTCAACGATTTCTAGCATTTTAACTTTGGTGACAAAGTTTATGATTTCATTCGCTTTGAATCTCTCTTTCAATCTGCTGAGTATATCAAAATCTTTTTCTAAATTCTTCTTTTCATCATCTTTGCTTTCTATGTCTTTTATTCTGTCTTTTATTGTTTTAATTTTGGATTCTATTATTCCCATTAGCTTGCTCATCTCTTCCTTCGATTTTTGTAGTTCTCTAAGTTTAGCTTCGTTCTCTTCTATTAGTTTGTTGATTTCTTCTATGTTTTTTTTGAGTATCTCTTCGCTTAGGTCCTTTGTAATGTTTTTTAGCATGGTTTCGTTTTCGTCCAATCTCTTCTGATTTACGGATATTTCATTCAGTAGTTCTAGGGAAAGTTGAAGGGTTTTTAGTTTCTCCTCCTCTTTAGAAATATAGTTTTTTATCATCATGTGTGTCTCTTCTGAGAAGAAGAGACTTAACTTTGGTGACTTGCTGCTATCGTAGTTCAAGAAATTTAGTTTCTCTAATAAGTTATCTCTAAACTTTTTTAGTTCTGCTTCGTTTTGTTTTATTCTTTCAAATCTTTTTTCTATATCTTCTTTTCTTGTATTGAGTCGATGAATTTCCTTGTCTAATCTGTCCCTTTCTTCTTTCGTTTTCCTTAATTGTTGGCTTTCATTTTCGAGTCTTTCCTCAATTTTTTTTATATCTTCTTTTGATGATATTCCTTTACTTGATAGTTCAGAAATCTTGTTTGAGTATTCTAGTTTCTCTGTTTCTATTTGTTTCGTTAAGTTGCTGATTTCGCCTTCTATTTTTGATGTTTCTCTCTTTGTAGCTTCTATTTTTTCTCTTATCTCTTCAATTTTTTCTTTAAAGACCTTTAGGTCTTTTGAAATTATGTTAGATTCCTTGCTTGTTTCTTCTAGTGAAAATGTATTTCCACAGACAGGGCATGTATCACCTTCTTTTAGGTTGTCTCTTATGTAAGCTGAGTAGTATTTTATTTCCTGGTTTTTATAGGTTTTTTCCTCTTCTAGGAGAGCCTCAAGCTTGCTTTTCTCAAAATTGAGTTTTTTCTCTTTTTCCTTGAGTTCGGTTTCAAGTAATTCTATTTTTTTCTTTGTTTTTTCAAGTTCCTCTAGGTCTTTCTGTGCTCTGCTCAGTTTCGTTCTCTCTTCGAATAGTTTGTTTTCATCAAATTGGTTTATCTTGGAGTTTAGGGTTTCTAACTCTTTTTCAAGTTTTAGGATATATGTATTTAGCTTTTCTACTCCCTCTTGTACTTCAAGAACTTCTTCTTTTATCTCTTTGCCTATTTCCTTTTTTATTTCTTCGTATTCTTTTTTGAGGTTTTTGTAGTTGTCTTTTTGGCTTTCGTATTTTGCTTTATCTTGGAGTAATTTAGAAACTTTTAGGTTGAGGTTCTCTATTTCGTTTTTGAGTAATTTAGTGAGTTCAGGTACCAAGGAAAGATTTTTAGTTTCAATTAGCCTTATTAATGTGTCTTTTAGATTTGGTGATGTTTCTACTTCTTGGGTTACCTCTTTGAGTTTTGATATATCTCTTTCTATCGAAAGAGATAAGTTTTTGATGTTTTTTTCTAGTTCAAGTATTTGGCTAAGGGTTCTTTGGCTGAGTTTATAGCTTTCTAGGAGTTCCCTTATCTTCTTACTTTCTTCGTCAAAGTTTTTAATTTTCTCTTCGTACAGTTTTTTGGTTTCTTCTAAAATTGTGTCAAGTTCTTCTGCTTCTATTCCTAGGTTTCTTAGAATTTCTTTTAGCTCTAAGGTTTCTCTTTCTATTTGATTTTTTAGAGATTCTATTTCTCTTCGTTTTAGTTCTAAAAGGTTTGATACTTCTTTGAATTCGGTGCTAATTTCCTCTTCAATTTTTGAGTATATGTTTAGTTCGGGAAATATTCCTTTTATTATTTCTCTTTTTTCTTCTGGGCTATCGGCTTTTAGAAAATCTGCGAATTTCCCTTGTGGTAGAATTATGGTTCTTGAAAATATGTCAAAGTTTACACCTGTTGTGAGGTTTATTATCTCTTCGTCTATTTTTTTCTTTGTACCTATTTGTTTTTGGTTGTTTATCTCAAGTAATGATTCGTAAGTATTATCTTTACTGGCTCTCAATATTCTTGTTATTTTTAGTTCCTTGTCATCTTTTGTGATGTATACTTCTGCTTTTGTTTCTTCTGGTTCTGTTGCTCCCTCAAATCGTACTTTGTTTACTTCTTTATCGTTGTACCTTGGTACTTTTTGGTAGATGGCGAATGCTAAGCCGTCAAGTATACTGCTTTTACCTGCTCCTGTGTCACCAGTTATTACTGTTATCGGTGAATCGTCAAATTCTATTTCTGTGTTTTTGTGTGAGCAGAAGTTTTTCAGGATTATCTTTTTAATTTTCATGAAAATTATGATAAATAAGAAGTGTTTATTTCTTCACCTTTGTATATGTAAAGATGCTTCGTTTCCCAACACCTTTTATTTATCGAAGATACTATTAAGCATTTGGCGCTTTAGGCATAATTAAAAAAGTGCTATTTAGCACCCCCATTTGGGATAAGCGTTCCAACTACCCTGAGCTTTCTGCTAAAAATATGTTTCAAGCACAAAGTGCTACTAAGCAAAAGATACAATTTAGCGTTAAGTGCTTTTAAAAATTGGAATAAGAAAGTGCTATTCAGCACCCCACACACCCTAATTAGCTGAAGAGAGGAGAGCCTCTCTTCACTCTAGAGTTAAGAATCAGTAAGAAGGTGTTATATAGCACAAAGTGGTATTAAGCGCAAAGTGCTATTAAGCACATCGTGCTATTAGCACTTAATTAAAAAGGTGCTAGTCATCACCTTTAAGTAGTCCCACCCTCCCACCCTATTTTATGAGGAGGGGTTTCACCCCTCCTCACTTCCTAGAACATTTGAATAAGAAAGCGCTATTAAGCACAAAGTGCTATTAAGCACTCGTCCTATTTGATTGTTGAGAGGAATTAGCTTCTTGGAAGTTTTGCTTCTCTAGGTTGTCCGAAATACGAAATAAAAATGTGCTTGAAGCACCTGTGCTATTTAGCACGAGTGCTTTAAGCATTGATATAATAACATTCATGTTATAAGAAGCAAAATGTAAAAATTCTAACAAATGTTCCAGAACTAAGTTTTGAATTAAGTTCTAAATGTCTTGAAAGTATCAGGTTTATTTTTTATACTTAATTTAACAGGGTGGTGATGTATGAAGCTAAGTGATGAGGCTATTAATTTTTTGATGAGTGGCAATGGTAATAATGTCGCATTAGTTGCTACAGTTAGTGAGTTTGGTATTGTTAATCTATCGCCTAGGTTTATTTTACATGTTGATACAAGCAGTGTTGATGATAAAATATACTTTGTTAGTTCTTTGCCTAATAAGACACTTTATAATTTGAGAAAGAACTCAAAAGTAGGTATTTCAAAATGGGTGAATGATGTTAGGGGGGATGTTAGGCTTTTGGTTATAACCGGTCAAGCTGTGAACTTAACCAGTGGACCGAAGTATGATGAAATGTCTGATAAAGCAGCTCAGGCTTTCTTGAATGCTGGTTTTGTTAAAAGGGGTGAAGTTAAATTAGACAAACCACCTAAGCCTTTGGCTGTAACTGAGGTAATAGTTGAAGATGTAAAGTTTTATTAATCTTTTGGAGGGGTTTTATGGCAAGTGGAGTTGTTTTGATAGATGATGATGTTTTGGAACTTTTGAGATTGAATAATGGTATAATTGCTTTTGGGTTTGTAATGAATGGTTATCCTGTGGTTTATCCTAAGTTTGCTGTTGAAGCTATTGGAAATAGTATGACATTTATAGAAAGTAATGTAAAGTTTATAGAAAGTTTAAGAATTTCAAATAAGATTTCTGTTTCTGTTTTTGACTGGAGAGGTAACACAGCTAAGAGTTTTCAGCTTAAAGGTTTTGCTAATGTTTATGAGAAGGGGACACCGTATTTTGAGGAGATAATAAGAAAGTTTGAGTCGAGGAAAATGAATCCTGATTTCTTGAATGAGATAGCTGATAGGATGGATGAAAGAATAATAGTCCCTAAGAAAGAATTTGTTGTGAAGTTGGATTTGAACATGAAGTACTCTCAGGCTCCTTCTCCTGAGTCAGCCAAACCCATCATTGCAGTATAAAGTTTGATTGAAAATATAATTACCAGAGAAGCGTAGCCTCTCTGTAAAATAAAAGTCTTACCCATCTGAAATAATTTTTGAAAAAGTCTTTCTTATTTGGTAGAAGCTTTTAGAAGTTTAGATATGCGTAGCATCTTTGATGCGTAGCATCTCCGATGCGGAGCATCTCTTCGATAAAAAATGGAAATTTGATCTTTTAGCTCTAAATAATTTTTTCAAAACAAATTTCTTGGAGGTATTCTGTGATACTGAGTTCAAAAAAGATATTGGAGGAGATAGAGAAGGGGAATATAGTGATAGACCCTTTCGATAGAAGACTGTTGAATCCTAATTCCTATAATTTGAGGCTACATAATGAGCTATTTGAGTTGACAGATGATGTTATAGACATGAAGAAACCAACTAGCTACAAGAGGTTGGTTATTCCGGAAAGTGGATTACTCCTAGAGCCTGGTAGGCTATACCTTGGTAGAACTGTTGAGTACACTGTGACGAAAAATTATGTTCCTATGATAGAAGGTAGGTCTAGCATAGGTAGACTGGGTATTTCTATTCATGCTACTGCTGGTTTCGGTGATATAGGGTTTGAAGGATACTGGACACTAGAGATTTCCGTAATAAAACCAGTTATAATATATCCGTTCATAGAGATATGCCAAATATACTACTGCGCTGTTTTAGGAGAAATAGAGGAAGTTTACAAGGGTAAGTACAGCAAAAGCAAGGATATAATAATAAGCAAAATATACGAAGAATTTAAGTAAAAGTCATTTTATGACAATGTCATTTCATGACAATGTCATTTTATGACGATGTCATTTTATGACGACGTCACTTTGTGACGATGTCACTTTGTGACAATGTCACTTTGTGACGATGTCACTTGTACATTTCGCTAATCATCATACCTTTTAGTTTTTTTATTGCTTTCTTTTCTATGTACCTTATGCTTTCTGGAGTTGTATCAAATATTTGACCTATTTCTCTTAATGACATCATTTCTTTGTTGTTTAGTCCGAATCTTCTTTCAATGACGAATTGTTCTTTGGGAGATAATCTAGATAGTTTTTCAAGAATCAGTTGAGTATAGTATGTATCATTATTGTGTTTGTTTAGGTCTGCTTCTGGGTCGGGTATGCTACAATCAAAGTTGTCAGCTATTTCTGATAAGAATACAACACAAGGTTTATTTGAATAGTCATTTTTATTCTTTTTAGATCTCATTGATACTGGTAGTTTCAGTAAATTACTTTGTAACATGAAGTTTCTTATTGAGCTTTTTATCCACATTGCAGCATATGTTGAGAATTTTGTGCCTTTTGACGGGTCGTACTTCTTTATTGCTCTCATTAATCCTAGACATCCTACATTTATAATTTCTACAAATTCATCATCTTGTAACGTGTATTTTGATGCTATTTTTACAACTAGTTTTATATTACTTTCAACAACTTTCCTTATTGCTTCCTTGTCACCAAGTTTGGCTTTTAGTAGTAGTTCATTGTGGTTTTCATTTGCCTCTAGCCTTGATATATCCTTTGCGTACCTTTTAAATAACGATACAACCTCTGACATTTTCTACACCCCCTGCTTTTTTATTTAAGCAAAAAGGATGCCAAAACCTTGAAAAACTAAAGATGTTGTTTGCCTTTTATTGATGGGGTTTTGAGAAGGTTAAAGTGAAAATGTAGAAATTAACTGTTGTAAAAAAACAACAATTATCCAGATTTGACAACATTTAGCTTGTCTAGATGGCGTTTTATTATTTCTTTTATTGGTTTGTTTTTTTCTTTGGCTAGGTCCGGGTCTGATTTGAAAATTTTTCTTACATCATTCCTTGTGAGTTCTAGGATTTTTTGGTCTTTTATGAGGTCAGCTATTAAGAATTCGGGTAAACCTGATTGTTGGTATCCTATTATTTCTCCTGGACCTCTTAGGCTTAGGTCTATTTCTGATATACTGAACCCATCATCGTACTTAACCATTGCTAGCATTCTTTTTTTTGCGTCTTCGGTTATTTTTTCTGATGTTATTAGATAACAATATGATTGGTATGGTCCTCTTCCTACTCTTCCTCTAAGCTGGTGTAACTGAGATAGTCCGAATCTTTCGGCTCCTTCTATGACTATTACTGTTGCATCCGGGACATCTATACCTACTTCTATAACTGTTGTTGATGCTAGTATTTTTATTTCTCCTTTTTTGAAGCTTTGCATTACTTCGTATTTCTCTTCTGGTGTCATCTTGCCGTGTAGCATTCCTACTTTGTATTCTTTGAATACTTCGTTAGAAAGATGATTGTATGCTTCGACTAGTGATTGGATGTCATCTAGTACTTCGCTTTCCTCTATGAATGGGTATACGAAGTAGGCTTTGAATCCCTTTTTTAGTTCTTCTCGCACTTTTTCGTATACGATGTTGGCGTCGTTCTTTTTGTACCATTTTGTTATTATTTTCTTCCTTCCTAATGGCATTTCGTCAATTATTGTTAGGTCTAAGGTTCCGTAGACTGTCATTGTTAGGGTTCTTGGTATTGGTGTTGCTGTCATTACGAGTACATCAGGATTGTCGCCCTTGCTTATTAGCTTTGCTCTCTGTTCAACACCGAATCGGTGTTGCTCATCAATAACAACTAATCCCAGATTTTTGAATTTTATTCCTTCTTGGAACATTGCATGTGTACCGACAACTATGTGGGATTTGCCTATTTCCATCTCAAGAGAAATTAATCTTTTGTTTTTTTGAGACATTCCACCTTTGAGAAGCCTTATGTTTATTTTGTGCTTTTTGGCAAATTCACCTAAAAGATTTGTTATGTTTATATAATGCTGTACGGCTAGAACTTCTGTTGGTACCATAATTGCTGTTTGGAGACCATTTTCAACGGCTACTAGCATTGCGTATATTGCCACTATTGTTTTACCTGAGCCTACATCTCCTTGTATCAATCGGTGCATTACTTTGTTTGAGAATAAGTCTCTTTTTATTTCTTCAATTGCTCTTTTCTGAGCTCCTGTCAGTTCAAAAGGTAAAGATGCTATAAACTCATCTGCAAGTTTACAAGATGAATATCTTCTACCTTTGTCTATTTTACTGTCTTCAGTTCTTTGGTATTCTATTATTGTGTTCATTTTGAAAAACTCGTAGTATACCATGTTTTTCCTTGCTATATCTACTGCTTTTAAGCTGGGAGGCATGTGTAGGAACTTTATGACTTTGCTCATGGGTAGCAGGTGTCTCGCCTTTCTAACATATTCAGGTATCTCATCTTCTATTTCTTTGTGAAAATGCGAAACGATAAGTTGTACTGTTTTCCTTATAGTTCTTTGCCTTACGCTTTCTGTAGAGGAATATATAGGTAGAACTACACCGAATTCGTCTTTTTTGGGGCTATTGCTGTCAAGAGGTGAGTAATCAAAGGTTGCACACTGTAATGAGTTAAATTTGTATTCCCATGTACCAGTGACTATGAATTTTTCACCTATTTTCAGGGTATTCGCTAAGAATTCCCTATTGTAGCATACTAGCTCTCCTTTCATTTCACCATCTGTTACTATAACTTTTAATATTTTTTTGTCCTTGGCTAGAGCGAACTTGTGTTCTAGGACTTCAACTATTACTGTTGCTTGGGTTTTGCCAGTTTGCGAACTGTAAAGTTCTTTTATTACTTCCGAGAAACTCTTTATTTTTGTTCTGTCTTCGTACCTTATAGGGAAGAATGTGAGAACATCAAACAGAGTGTATAGTTTTAGTCTATATAATACTTTTTTTCTTTGAGTTGTTAGATTAGGAATTCTCAGGTCCTTTATGTGTATGTTTTTTGTATCTTCTAGAATCATGGAAGTAGGGATAAGTAGGATTTTGCTAATTCTTTGATTTTTGAGAAATTCCCTTCCATTATTAAATCTACCTTTGCTACTTCGCTACCTAATCCTATAACGTCCGCACCAGCTTTTATGAATTCTTCAATGATGCCTAATTCCATCCCACCACTTGCTAGCATTTTGACGAAGGGAAGAGGTCCAAATTTCAGTGCTTTTATGAACTTAGGACCTAGTACAGAAGCTGGAAACACTTTCACAAAGTCAACCCCTGCGTAATAGTTTCTGATTATCTCTGAAGGTGTGAATCCCCCCATGAATACAACCTTTTCTTTTGGTATAACTTCAAGTATTTCAAAGTTCTGTGTCGGATTAACTACAAAGTCAGGGTTTCCTTCCATTGCTTTCAGCGCTAATTCTTTGTTCAGCACAGTGCCTGCACCTACAAGTATTTCTTCACCTTTTACTTTTTCTTTTGCCTCTTTTATTGCCTTCTCATAGTTTGGTATAGTTGAAGTGAATTCAATTACTCTTGCTCCTGCCTCAACAAGAGCATCAAAACACTTCATTGCTCCGTCAAAGTCATCAGTTCTTATTATGAAAAGGAATTTGTTCTTTATTATGAAATCAATTTTTTCTTCCTTTGTCATACCTCAATATTATAAGTGTTTTCACAACACAATAAGAATTTCGGAATAAGTCATATTTAGATAATATTAACAAAGTTTGAAATTGTGTAGTATTTTTGTTATACTTAATGAATATGGATGACATTTATTTAGAGCACATACTTGATCATTTCAAGAGTCCTAGGAACTATGGTATTTTAGAGAATGCTAACTATGTTTATGAGGGGGGTAATCCTACCTGTGGTGATATGGTGAAGTTTTTTGTTAAAGTTAGCGATGGTAAAATTGAGGATATAAGATTTATTGGTAAGGGATGTGCTATAAGTCAGGCTTCCGCTTCAATTCTGACGGAGCTTGTTAAGGGTAAGGATTTGGAGTTTGTTAAGAACATGACGAAAGAGCAGCTTTTGGATGAGTTAGGAATAGAATTGAGTCCTACTAGGCTAAAGTGTGCTTTGCTTTCAATTGAGACTCTTAAGATAGCACTTTTTGGTAAATTTTCTTAATATAGAGAGGCTACGCCTCTCTGTATAACTTGGTAGCTTATTGTTAAGTTAGAGATTTTCCGAAAATTTTTCTATATTATTATTGTTGAGGTGTTTATGAAAAGGGGAATACTGCTTTTTGTAATTTTTTCCGTAATTCTTTCTATTTTGATTTCTTCGTGTCTTAGTGCTGGACCAGGTACGGGTAGCACAAATCAATCTTCCTCAATATCGGTAAATGTTTATGTATCTCCTGATGGCAATGACTCAAACGATGGTTCTCAGAGTTCACCTTTTGCTACGATAAACAAGGCAATTTCTTATGCATACGAAGTTTTAAGTAAGACAAATGCTCAGGTTAATATTTATCTTAAGTCTGGATTGTATACCGAAGGAAGCGGATTTACAACACCTGTAACCATAAGTATAACATCACCAATAAATATATTGGGTGGTTGGAATGATGATTTTTCACAGGTTAATGGTGTTTCTTACATAAGTTTTAGCAACAAGGTTGATAGGGGATTGTATATTTCTGATGTGAGTAACATTAAAGTAGAGAACATTGCTATAATGGATGTTTCTTACTTCCTCGGGAGTGGTGCAGGGATACTTATAAAGAATTCTTCAGGTATTAGTTTGTCAAATGTTATCGTTTCAAACTGTACTTCAGGAGGTAGTGGTGGAGGAGTTTACATTGAGAGGCTAGCTAATTCAACTCTATACCTAACTGTTATGAATTCTGTTTCTTTGTCTGGCTCTGGTGGCGGTGTTTTCGTTACAAATTCATATAATAATACTCTCAACATCACTGCTTACAATAATAATTCTTCTCTCTATGGTGGTGGGCTAGCAATTTATAATGCAGTATCTAACACTCTTAATTTGCTTTTGACAAACAATTCATCAGGGTATGGTGGAGGATTAGCGATAGTTGGTTCACAATCAAGGTATAATAAGGTTTTTGGCTCTGTGAGTAAGAATACTTCTTCTCTCGGTGGTGGAGGCATTGCTAGTATTTCTGATTACCAAAACACAATTACAGCAGAGGTCCAAGGTAATAGCTCACCGCTAGGCGGTGGTATATACATATACGATTCTAAGTTCCTTGTAATTTCAAAGTCATACATAACTAACAATTCTTCAAGTGGTTCTAAAAAGAGTGTAATATACATTACAAATACGGGAGGTACAACTAATCTAATAATTTACGAGTGTAGTATTACTGGTACTGCTGCATCAACTCCTTGGGCAATATACGAGGATGGAGTAGATTTAAAGTTTCATTCAATTTCAAAGAACAGTTTTGTTTATTCAACTCTTGGTAACCTTTATCATGACCCCGATGATGGAACTGGCAATCCTGTTGATATACCGTCTAGTGCTGCTGGTTTAGGAACATTAAACACTAGTCTTGATCCTCAGCACGATGCTAATGTTTCCATAGCTAATACCGGAAGTTAGGTTGATAAGTGCTTAGAGCACTAAGTGCTTAGAGCACTACAGTGCTTAAAGCACTACGGTGCTTAGAGCACTACATGCTGCCCATCTTGGTTATTGTAGAGAGGCTTAGCCTCTTTGTGCTCTCAGGAACAATAAGAAAGTGCTAGCTCAAGGTGCTATAACAACTTTTTAGCAAAGTAATTTTTGTTTTGAATTGTAGTTCTACAACTCTCATAATATTTTGTGATGATAAAAATCGTTGAGCATGAAGGTATTAGAGATTTAAAAGATGATGAGCTTTTCTTTGTTAGAAAAAACAATAATGTTTTTGGGCTTTTTAAGAAAACAGATTCTAAATTTAGGTTGGCTTCTAAAAAGCTACTAAGCCTCAACCTATCAATTTTACCCAAAGGTTTTAATGATAGTCTGGTAATTGCTACTCTTATGTTTAAGTACAGAAGAGAAACAAGAAAGGCTTTTTTGAAAGTTTCAAGACATGGTAATCATTTGAATTTCTATTTTATCCTTTTTGACAGTAAGGATTTTATCAAAGTTGAAGAACGTAGGCTATTCGGTGACACCCTCAAAAAAGAAATTTTAACATTAAGGGAAGCTAATCCTTATCACCTTGGCACTGATGAAGCTATTTCGCTCATAGAAGGCATAATTCCTAAGAATGTTTTAAACTACTTAAGAAACAAAGTAGGTGTTTTGTTAATTGAGGTTGATGATGAAATTGATTTTATACCTTTTGAGCTACTAACAAATAGGTTTAATGTGGTAATAAATAGGCTTTTGCCTTCAGGTTCTGGAAATTACAACAGAAAAGGATTCAATACGCTAAGTATTCTTTCTAATGGATGGGATGAAAAGTTTAGTTATACTCTTTCGGAAGGTGTGAGGGTGTTTGAATTGTCAAGGGATTTCTTTAAAAAAGTTGAGTTTGTATCACACAGAATTGAGTTATCCGAATTTATCAAGTTTATGAATAGTGATGTTGTTTTCTTCTCTTCTCATGCTGATAGTGAAGGGGTAGACCTAGGAAATGTAAAACTTAATAGTGAAGTTATAAGTTTGGTTAATTCTTCTCCCAGGGTTCTAATTTTTAATAACTGCTACTTTGAGGGTTTGTATGAATTGGTTAAATTCCTAGTGTCAAAAGGAGCAAATTATATTGTTTCTACTTTTTCAAAAGTGCCTGATTCGGGTTTCACTTCACTTTTTATTGAGAACTTCTTTTATGTTTTTTCTAGAACTTTTGATGTTAATTTAGCGATGTTTATCGCTAGTAGAATAGGTAAGTCAAGAAAAATTTACAATCATTTACTTTACAGAGTTTACATTCCTATGAAAGTGGGGTAGCAAATGAAGAGATTATTATCTCTTTTTTTGTTTATTTTTCTTATTCTAGTGGCTTCGTTTGGTAATGATAAGGTTTTGTCCAGTTTCGTATTAGGTGGTAATGTTTATTATTCTCATTTTCTCCTTACGGAGAAAAATTTTTCTTTTTCTTTGCTTGCTAGTACTAAAAGGAATGTTCTTTTGTCTTTATCGTATACAAATGAAGATGTAAAGTTTTATTTTGGTGATAATTATGTCTTTTTTGGTAATGGTTTGGTGTTGGGTAATCCAAGGTATAGGTATTTTCTGAATTACCTTTTTGCTAAGAAATTTGTTTCAAATGATATTTATACCTTTGATTTTTATCAGAGTGATAGAAATTTTGATGGGAAAGATGACATAAATAAGGGTATTTATGTTAGTAAAAATTTCAATGATTTATCTGTTTTGCCTTTTTTGTTTTTGAGTAGTTTAGGGAGCTTTTCTAATATTTGTGCTGGATTTGCTTTGAATTATAGTTTACTTGGGGGGCTTCTTCTTGTTTCTGATAGTCTATACTTTTCTTTGTCTGTTAAGGAAATAAATTTTTTGGGTTTAGGTTTGGTTTTCAGTGGCGAGGTTGCTGTTTCTTCTAAGTTATCTAATTTATCAGAATTAATCAATTTGCAGCTTGCTTCTGGAACTTCGTTTATGTTTGAGTGGTACATTAATAAATTTCAGTTTTCTTTGAGTGCGAATTTTTTGGGTAGAGATTTTTATTCGCCTTACGGTAGTGGTTTTTATTCTGTTTCTAACAAAAATGGTGCTATGTTTTCGGTTATCTACTCTGACGGAAACAAATTTAAATTTTATGGTGTCAATAAACTTTTGTTTTACGATGGTGGTAATGAGAATGAGTTTTCTTTTTCTTCCATAAGGAGAATAATGAAAAATCTTTTCCTTAATTTAAGATTTTCTAGAGAACAAGGACATTTGTTTATCTCGTTGTATCCTTACTTTGATAATGGTTTTATTGAAGTGTATATTGAACCACAAGTTGCTGTTAATCATGATTTTTATAGAGAGTCTTTCTTTTCTTACACTGCTGAGGGTGGTATTGAGCTAAATTATAAAGGTTTGGGTGTTGGTACTAAGGTTTTTGTTCCAATCAGTCAAGGCATTGAATACTTTACTTTTGTTTCAACAACTGTTAGGGATAGTTTCGGTGAGAATGAGGATATTAAAATATCCTTTGATGATACTTCTTTCCTTGTTTTTGCTAGGGTTATGTCAAAGGATTTAAAGGAAGTTTCATTACCTTTTGAGGTGAATTTAGAGGGAGTATGTTTAATTAAGTTTCTTAGCCCACCTTCATATAGACTTGTTGCTAACTTCATGTTTTGATTTACTTTTAAGTTTGCTTTGAGCATACCTTGCTTAAAGCACATTGTGCTAAATAGCACATCGTGCTAAATAGCACCTTGTTTCTAAGTAGGTGCTAAATGGTATTTCCTTATTAGGGTTAAGGGATGTGAAGCATCCTTTGGGGCATTAGAGCAGTTTGGGTGCTTAATAGCACTTTCTTAATTGAGTGCTTAAAGCACTTCGTGCTAAATAGCACATCGTGCTAAATGGCACTTCGTGCATAAAGCACTTAGTGCTTTATGCACTTATTTGTTTGTCAGTGATGAGTGTATTATATCAAGTGCCATTAGTATAAGTGGTGAGGGGGCAATAATCTGTGGTGGGATGTATATGAATTTTGATTTGATTCCTAATTTTCTTAGTTCTTTCTCAATATCTTCGTAGTAAGGTTCGGTAATTATGATGATATCAGGTGATAGTTTTACTAAAGTTTCTATACCTATTGTTACTGTTTGGTAGGTAGATGCTAATGTATCACTTACGTTGATGGCACCTGTTGACCTTATTAGGCTTGCTACATAGCTATTTGAGCTTGCTGTGTATATTAGAGGGTATGAGTACATAACGAGTATTTTTTTGTCTTTTATCATTTCAGAAAGTGCTTTGGTTTTTCTTGTGAGTTCCTTCTTGAATTCTTGTACTTTGTTAGTATTTGGTAATTTTAGTAGCATGCTCAGTTTGAGCATGTTATTTTCAATATCATCAATTGATGGGTGATCAAGTACAAAAACATTGATTCCTAGCTTAATAAGTTTATAATAGTTTTCAATACTTCCTGCTTTGAGCATGAATACTATGTCGGGTTTGAGGGAAACTATTTTTTCTATGTCAGGATCGTAGAATCCCCCAACTATTGAAGCTTTGTCATTTGGTTTTGGGCAGTACCTTGTTATTCCAACTATTTCGTTAGAGATTCCTAAAAACATTAAGGTTTCGGTTATACTTGGTGCTAGTGAGATTATCTTTGAGTACTTTCTTTCTTCAAATTCCTTTCCTATGCTGTCGTAAACTTTTCCGTAAGAGTAGTTAAAAATTGAGAGAATTATTAATAAAGCGATAATGATTAGTTTTTTCATAGTAGTTCCTTCGCTCTTTGTATTAGTTGGTGCAGGTTTTTAGTTGAATTTTTCACATTTTCCAGTGATAGGTTGAGTATGTTATAGTTTTTAGAAAATTCCTCTAGGTTCACTCTGATTTTCTTGAAATCCCATTCCATGTCTTTGAATCTCTTTTTCATTTCATCCATGAATGATGGTAAGTACATGGATGTTGAGCCTATCTCTTCGAGAGTTTTTAGTAACTCTGAGGAAGAAGCATAAATTTGCTGAACTGTTGCTAGGAATGATGATATGTCTTTTGAAACGCTCTTTAGACCCGATTCTATTTCCACGAAAGACATAACTAAGGTTTTTACGAGGTATTCGCTATTTTCTGAGCTTTTATCAACCTTATCTATAACATCCTTTATGTCTGAAATCTGCACGGAAATTATTTCAGAAAACTTTTTAGCTTGTCTAGAGAGTTTAGAAAAACTTGAACTTTCTTTACCTAGTTTAGACGCTTCCACACTTATGTTTATAGATAGTATTTCTGATTGTTGGGATATTGACTCAAATAAAGAAAGTTTATCAACAAAGCTTTTTACTGAGCTTCTCAAATCTTTTACAGCTTTGGCTACTTCCATTACTGATTTTTCGCTATCTAGTGCTATTTTTGTTAGGTTCATTATGTCTGTATTAGCGTCTGAGAGTAGTTGCTTTTGATTAATCAGGTTGTTGGTGAAGTTTCTGAAGTTATCTATACCTATGGGGATTCCTTTGGCTATCTCTTCAATTCTTTCTGATTGTTTTGAGAGTGAGTTTTGTATGATGGATATGGTGGCTTCTATGTTTGATATTGAGCTTAGAATAGTTTTAATTGCTGATTCAAACTGAATGCTTGAAAACTTTCCGCTTTCTTCGGATAAGGAATTCAGTATTTGTTCGAAGTTATTTATTAACTCTTGAAAGTCTTTTTTGAGATTTGACAGTGCTCTGTTTACCTCAACTAGCGAGAAAGTCATTTTGTCATTAGCTAAGTCGGTCTCGATAGCATAGGTTAGAATGGAATATAACTGTATGAGAAGAACTGAAAACATTACAAATATGCTTCCTACTTTGCTGAGTAAAAGTAAATTGAACAAGAAGCCGATTTCACCTAAAAGTATTCCTGATAGGATGAACGCAGCAGTGAAAATTATTAGCCTTACATTTTCAGAGTATTCTCTATTATAGATGTAAATAACGACATATATTATTGTGTATATAGCCAAGAATGGGTAAAAGATGTTTATCCCTAGTATTATGCTTCCAAGCCATATTAGAATTGAGATTACTGACATTATTATATCAAATTTTTCAATACCTGTCCTTTCAACGCTGTTTATGATGTACGCCACTAGTGGTAGAAATATCGGGAATATGTTTTCTCTAAATACTGAAGAGGCTATGGAAATTATGACAACAAATAGTGACAAATTGGTCAGTCTTCTAACTTTGATTAGTGTTATGTTTGAGATAGATTTCATTTTTCTAATTCTTGATAGAATGAATATACTGATGGGGAGTGCTAGGATAAAAATTATAAACTGAAATATCAAGCTTACTATGTCTAACTCTAGGGTAGGCATGCTTATTATGTTATATTTTCCTAAACATCAAGAGCAAATTAATATTATAAGGTTAGGTGAGGCTTTAGCCTCGGGGAGGCTTTGCCTCGATGAGGCTTTTGCCTCGAGGAGGCTTAGCCTCCCTTATGATTATTTAACTTTATTTCCTCTTGCTTCTGATGCACCAGAGAATTTAGGGTTATTGACTGCTGTTATGAATGCTGAGGCATCTAAGTAGTAGTCTCTGTATAATCTGTAGAGAGTAGATTCTACAAATGTATTATCAATTATTTTATGGTATGTTATGTCATTTATTCCGTCTTCGTATATCCCGAATCCTTTACCGCCTGGGACACTACCAATCGTACAGTTTGATATTACGAAGTTTATAACACCTTCAGTTTTGTAGAGATATACAATGCTATTAGTTATTTCTGCTTGGTTTTGAGTTATGTCCAAGCTTAGTAGTGATGAGTTGGTAGAATCTTGTATTCCTATGCCGCCGCCATGTAGTCTAGAAGTATTGTTTACTACTGATGATTCGGAGATAGTTGTATCTAAGTCTTTGAGAGTAAATATACCGCCACCTATGTTACCTGATTTGTTACCGCTTACCAAGGCACCTTTGATGGAGGTTGATTTTGCCAATTCTACATATATTCCTCCGCCGTTTTTGTCGGCTGTGTTGTTTTGTACTTTTGCATTTATTGTATTCTTTAGCCCTGTTATTAAGTATATTCCACCACCGTTTTCTTTTGCATAGTTACCTGAAATAGTCCCACTTATTGTGGTTTCATCTCCTCTTAAGAAGACTCCGCCACCTGAGCCACCAGCAGTGTTTTTCTGAATATTTGCGTTCACTGTGCTCTTATAACAATTTTCTAAAGCTACACCTCCACCATTCCTACTAGCATTGTTTTCGGAAACTTCGCCTTCTACTAGTAATGAAGTTGTTTTGAATGCATATATTCCTCCGCCATCCCTAGAGTTATTAGCTTTCACCGTAGAGTTTATATAGTTACCTGCACCTATGTTTACGAATATACCGCCACCTGAATTTAAAGCGTTATTGCCGTTTATTGTAGAGTTTACAACTTTGTTACCGATTCCTTTGTCTATGTATACTCCACCGCCTTCCCTTGTGGTATTGAACGATATGCTAGAGTCCGAAATAGTATTACTTACACCACTTATATAAGTGTTACCTAAAATTGATGAAGTATTACTTTGTATGATTGAAGAAGTTATTGAATTATAGTTCCCTACCACATATATCCCAGCTCCGTTTTCCCCAGTATTTGCTATGGATTTTGAATTTTTTATGGTATTATTATTACCAATGACACATATACCTGCACCGTTACCTACTTGGTTATTGGATGAAACTACGTTGTTTACAGTGGAGAACGAGGAATTATTTAGGAATATTCCACCACCTTTTCGTTCAGTTTTGTCTCTATTTGTTGTACCTGTAACAATAAAGTTCTCTATCAGTGCATTTGTTACGCCTGTTACTTCAATTATTGCTTGTATTTTCCTATTACCGTCTAGTATACTATAGCCTGTTATGCTCTCAAAGTCCTGGCTATAACCACCTATCAATTTTATGTTATGGTGTTTTATTGCCACTCCACTAAACCCCGTGTTTAATCCGTTCCCTGGCGTATACACTCCCTCTGCTACTTTTATTGTAGTGACACCGAATATTACTGCCTTATCGATTGCTACCTCTATTGTTTTGAAAGGTAATACCTTTGTGCCGGGGTTTACATCACTACCGTTTGTAGATACATAAACGGCAGGTTCATCAGCATAAGGGTCTTTTGAAGTTGTTTTCTGTGAAAAAGAGAAGTAGCAAAATGATGCTAATATGCATATAGCGAAGAAAACTCTTTTTAGCATACACTCCCCCCAATCCTACATTTTCGGATACTCATAGTTTAATACTGAAATATTCTAATATCAATATAATTTGGTTGTCTTTGAAAATCCAAGGGCTTGGTCTGCTTTTACAAAATTAAGACTCAATTATTTAAGAGGTGCTTTAAGCACAGGGTGCTTTAAGCACAAAGTGCTTTTAGTAGCCCACCCTAATGTTCTAAGGGAGGCTGACGTCTCCCTTAACCCTAGTAAAGAAGTACTATTTAACATAAGTGTTTTTAGGAATTGAAATAAGTGAGTGCTATTAAGCACAAGTGCTATTAAGCACCTAATTAAGAAGGTGCTAATAAGCACTTAATTAAAAAGGTGCTATGAAGCACCCCATCCGTCCTAATTGTCTGAATAGAGACTTTGTCTACTCTTCACTCTCTAGGATAACAAGTAAGTGCTATTAAGCACTTAATTAAAAAGGTGCTATGAAGCACATAGTCCATTTTTATTGGAGAGATGTGTAATATCTCTGTATTCTTAGAAGCTTTTGCCAAAAGGTAATCATAATTATATAAGTTGAAACGGAAGTTATGAGTTTTTAAATTTTTTATCATGGATATTGGTTGTGGTGAAGTAAGTTATGATGAATTCCTTCTGAATGTAGAAAGTCCTAATGAGGACTTTTTGGATCATATTGAGAATTGTGATAAGTGTAAGAAGGATTATGTAGAACTTAAAATGGCTCTTTTGAAGATGGATAATTCTGAGTTATCTTATGTGCCTGTAGGGCTAAAATTTGGCAGAATACTTGTAAAGCTAAAGAGTGACGTTTTGGAGATTATTGATTCTCTGAGTGGTACAAGGTATGGTGCTAAACTAGCGTTTAGAGGAGATGGTATTGTAGCTTCTAAAAGGGAAGTTGTTTATGAATCTAAAGATTTGAAGATATTCGTTGATTTGTACGATGCTAAAGAATTAGTTATGAGTATCAGGATTTATGATTATGGAGATATATACGTATATGATAGTTTGGGAAGGTTGATAAGGTCTTCTTCTGGTAAAAGTGGGGTAGATTTGAGAGTTTCAGAAGGAGTATATAAAGTTAGGTATAGGGACTATGAGATTGTTTTAGAATTTTTGAGGGAGGGGTGAGGTTTATGTATGTTGCGATAGCTAGAAAATGGAGGCCGCAAACTTTTGAAGAAGTTGTTGGGCAGGATGAAGTTGTTAGGGCTCTTAAAAATGCTATATCTACAGGTAAAATTGGTCATGCTTATCTATTTTCTGGTCCTAGGGGGACGGGTAAAACAACTTTAGCTAGGATACTGGCTAAGTCATTAAATTGTGTTAATGGTCCAACTGTTAACCCGTGTAATAAGTGTGAGAACTGCGTTGAGATAAGAGAAGGTAGGTCGGTTGATGTTATAGAGATTGATGGCGCATCAAACAGGAAAATAGACGATGTCAGAAACATAAGGGAAGTCGTTAAGTTCGTGCCTGTAAAGTCAAGGTATAAAATATACATAATTGACGAAGTACACATGCTTACTGACGAGGCATTCAATGCACTCCTCAAGACACTTGAAGAGCCGCCGAGTCATGTGGTGTTCATATTTGCTACTACTGAGCCTTATAAAGTCAAACAAACAATAAGGTCGAGATGTCAACACTTTGTCCTTAAGCCGATAAGTACAGAACTCATATATCAGCAGCTACTCAAGATATCTAAGGCAGAAGGATTTAGGATAACCGATAGTATCTTGCTTAAGGTTGCTAAAGCAGGAAATGGCTCAATGAGGGATGCTGAGAGCCTTTTGGATATGGTTGTATCTTATATAGGTGATAGGCAAGATGTAACTGATGAGGAAATAGATAGGCTGCTGGGGGTTATAGATATATCGCATATTGAAAGAATTTTGAGTTTGATTTCTCAAAAGGATGTTGGAGGTTTGATAAAGCTTGTGAATGAGTTAAGAGATAAAGGTTTTGATTTGAAAAAGTTATGTGAGGAGCTTATATCAACGTTTAGGAATTTGCTTATAATGAAAGATTTCGGAGTGGATAGAAGTCTTATAAGGCTTTCTGAAAATGAAATTTCAGTTCTTGAGAGGTTCAAGGATTCCTTTAGAAGAGAGGAGATAATTTTCATTGAGAATACGCTGATAGAGACCTACAACGAGATGAGAACATCCATAAACGAGTTGTTTAGCCTTGAAAAAGGATTTTTCAAAATTGGTAACACTGAGAATGTTATAACTCTTTCGAGAATACTTGAGGAATTAAAGGAACTAAAATCTTCTCTTTCTAGCTCACAATCACCTGAAGTACATTCAGAGAGTGGATTGGGATTAAGCACTGTTTCTACAAGACTCTACGAGTCGGGACTCTCGGAGTCTTCTAGCACTAAAGAAGAATCTAGAGTGAAGCAGGTTGTAAAAAATCCGATAGATGAAGTTTTGGAAGAAATAGATGAAATGGAGTTTAAAAAGTCACTTTCTCAAAATGATGTTCTTATAGAGAAGATAAGGAATGAAATAGCTGGTTTCTTTCCTGGTATGGAAAGAAAGGTGAATATTTCTGTGGATGATGAGAAGGTTTTAATAGAAGACCCTTACGGTATCTTTAAGACTGACATTTTGAAGAAGGAGAGAGAAGAGGTAATAAAAAAGATAGGAATTATAACAGGTAGGAAGGTCGTTATTGAAACAGGTAAGAAGGAAGCAAAGGTTGCTGATAGCATCAAGAAGTCTAAAGAATCTGAGGTAGATAAAAAGAAGGAAACAAATGATGTTTCCAGTATGGTTAGAACGCTTTTCCAAGCTGAGAATGTTGATTTTACGAAAAAGTCCTAGCTAATAAGTGATCGTTTTTCTTCTATAAACATTTCTGAAATACCTATTATCTTTTTTTCTTGTATTAGCTTAGTTGATATTATATCTACCATTCCATCATCTGAAACTACTATAGCTACTGCTTCATTGTTTCTTGTTTCTATGTACCTAAGTGATGAGTTGTATCTTGCACCTCGCGAAGGGTTTTCTATACCTGAGATATCGCCATCTAGGATTATTCCTATGCCGTAGCATATACCGTCTAAGTCTATTATTATTGCTCCATCAATTGATGTTATTGACCTAAGTAGTTCTATGTTGAGTTCATCATTCTCAAATAAGCTGAATGGTTTTATTTGGAAGGATTTGTATGTTAATCTGCTAGCTTCCATTCTAGCTATGTTTGAGGTTGTTATTATGATTATTAGTCCATGCCCTAACCTTGAAGATGCTGAAACTATTTCTGTTAGCTTTCTTAGGGATTCTTTGGGTATGTTCTTGAATGTTGATGTCAAAGTTTCTCTTAGGTAGTCTCTGTCAAATTTTATCTCAGGTATCTCTGGTAATCCGTTTTTTATCCTTATCAGGGGTAGGAATCTCATGTTGCCAATGTCTAGTGTAAATATGTTTTTTGATTTTATTGATATTAATGGATCGTACATGAATACTTCCCAAGTATTTTCGTAAAATCTGATAAGTAGCGATTTCGTGTGGATTAGGTTCGTATCGCTGATTCCTACAATTTTCCCATCGTAAGCTACTAATGAAAAATTTGGATTTTTTGAGAACTCGAGGACTTTCCTTATTACCCTGTAGTTCCTTCTTGCTATGTCAATGCCTTTAGAAAATTCAACGCTTATTGGTATATCCCGAGTTTGAGGGAATATGATGAATCCTTCGCTTCTTTCTTTTTCATATTTTTGAGTTGATACTATAGAAAAGACAGTGAATGCCTCCTCTACGAGGTATCCTATTCCCATTGAACCGAAAATTTCCTTAAGGTGCTCTTTTGCTACCTTCCTTACGAATTCGTCTTTATCAACGATTGGTAGTGACGCTAGATTGTCTGAGTTAGATATAGCAAAAAGTATGCTCTTCTCAATGAAGTAGGGTAGAAATGATTTGAATGGCAGGTTTTGGCTACTGGAATACTTTTGAATCATTTCTTTGCCCACCATTACCACAAGGTACGAAGATTTTACAGGAAGGTTAGTTTTGAATAACCATATTTCGTAGTTAGGTTTTGAGTCTTGTATTGCCTTTATTATTTCTTCTGGAGCTGTTGATTCCAGATTTTTTTCTAATGTAGTGTTAAAGACAGATTTTACTGAAGTCTTTGAGGTTAGGAGAATATCAGTAATGATTTCAATGTCTTCACCTTCAAGTATGAATGATAGAGTATCATTCAAAAAACCCTCTACCGAAGATTTAAAATCAATTAGGTTTCTTCTCATTTTCTATTTGTTTTTTATCTTTCTAATTTTATCGTAAATTTCTTTTGCTGTCTCAATTATTTTTACTGCTTCTTCGTTATCTTTGTTATCCTCTAGTATTTTTTCTACGTCAAAATGTTCGAAAAATCTTTCAACGAATAGAATACCCTCGAGGTGGTCTATTTCGTGTTGTATAGCTTTGGCAAAGTATCCTTCTGCGTTTATTATGTGTTTTTTTCCTTCAAGGTCCTGATATTCTACTGATATTGATTGATATCTTAGAACAGGTAGATATAATCCTGGTACTGATAGGCAGCCTTCGTCGTCTAAGATGAACTTCTTTGAATAAGATTTTATTTTGGGGTTGATTAATGTTACTTTGCCTTCGTGTCCTGCTGGTGCAACATCAATAACTGCTATCTTTAAAGGTACTCCTATTTGGTTGGCTGCTAGCCCAACTCCATTACTCTTGTACATTGTTTCGTACATTTCATCAATGAGATTTTTTAATTCACCATTGAATTCTGTTACCTCTTTTGTTGGACTATGTAAGAGCTCATTTCCATAAATTACTATTTCTTTCATAAGAAAAAATTATAAACTTTTTCTAATAAAGTTGAAAAATTACAGCAATCCTATTAGAAAATGTGATTAAAGTGCCTTCCTAATTAAGTGCTTATAGTACCTTTTTTACAGCACTCCTTAATAAAAAACTTTCTTCTTAAGGAAGGTGCTAAATAGCACCTCGTGCTACGTAGCACCTTGTGCTACATAGCACTTTTCTAAATTAAGTTCTTGAAGTACTTGTTATGAATAGTTTATTTTTTTTGTGTTTCGGATGTTTTTGTGATGCTGTTTGTTCTTTTTAGCTACTCATTTCTTGTAATATGAGAGATAGTGTTACGATTTATGTTTCTGCTTCTGGTGATGATGCTAATGGTGGTGTGACACCATCAGAACCAGCTAAGACATAATTGCTAAGTAATATAGATGTTTAAAAAGTTCAGTTTTGAAATTTGTAGAAAATTTGAATCAAATCATAAATCATAACATAAAGTTGTTTGAGGTGATTTATGGACATTAGGAATGTGAATAAGAAGAGAATTGCTGAGGTTTTAATTCTGTTTTCAATTTCTATTTTAAGTTTTGTTGTTGCTTATGTACTTAATAGTACTTTGTTTGTTGGCATAAGGGAAAGTATAGTGAATGCTTACTTCTCGTTGAGGACGGGTGAGGTAGAGTTTATAAAGATTGGAGAGAAGGGGAGAATTCAGCGTTTGGAAGGTGATCCTTTAACTACGCCTTCACAGGACATAGTAATAGTTGGTATTGATGATAAGACTTTGTCAAAGCTAGGTAGGTATCCTTTTTCTAGGGATAAACATGTGGAGTACATTTTAAAACCTTTGGCTCAATCTGAAGAAGGAACTCCTAAGGCAGTATTTTTTGATATTGTGTTTTCAGAATATTCAGATGAGAAAATTGATAAGGTGTTTTTTGATGCACTTTCAAAGTCAAAGAATCTTTTCTTTGATTACATGTTGATATTTGATGAACTTAGTGGGGAAGGGCTGGACTTGGAGAATGATAAAGAGGCTAAGGAAAGAATCAAGTTACTGGAAAAGTTTACAATACCGGAGAAAAATATAAGAGGAGGAGGTTATTTTTTATCTGCGCGTAGAGGGATTTTGCCAGTAAAGGAGGTTATAGAACCGAGTAAGGGAGTAGGTTTTGCCAATGTTTTGCCTTACTCTCAGTATGAAAGAAGTGATACATACAACACTGTTCCGATGTTGATAGAATTCAACGGAAAGTTTTATCCACACATAGTTTTGCTTCTTCTGTGTCAGTACTATGATGTACCGTTAAGTGATGTGTATGTCGAACTTGGTAAGAGTTTGACTTTAAAGAATGCTAAAATAAGATATCCAGACGGTAGCATAGTCAGAAAAGACGTAAAGATACCGCTTGATTATCTAAATAGATTTATTATCAACTATACAGTAAGAAGTGATAAGGTAAGAATAGGAGGAATAAGGACTATATCGTACTCGGATGTGCCTAGAATAAAGGGTGTTGGTAAAGCTTTGGATGATAAATTAGTGCTTATAGGTATGTTATCGTATGGGTATGGTGATGTATGGAAGTCTCCTATATCACCTAGGATGTATGGAATAGAGCATATAGCTAATGCTTTGGATAATGTAATAAGGTACAACCTTTATGGCTATCCTGGGTATGTTAAGTTTTTTCCTGAAGGAGTAGTGATATTTGTGTCTTTTGTTCTTGCGATAATCATACCGTTTGTTATAATAGGTGTGAGAAACTTGATTTTGGGAATTAGTATAGTATTAGGTTTGATATTAGTTACAGGTTTTTCAGCTTTCTTCATTTTCTCTCAGGGGGTTCAAATATTTGGTAAGCCTATATTACCTTACGCTTTCATATTTGAAATAACGCTTCCCGTTTCTACAATGCTACTTTCTTACATCTCAGGTCAGACATATATAACTCTTAAAGAAAGAAAAGAAAGACTGCAGATAAAGAGTATGCTAGACAGTTATGTCTCTCCAGAGGTTGTGAATATATTGCTTAAGAATCCTGAGAAGCTTAACCTTGGGGGAGAAGATAGAGACGTAACTATAATGTTCTCTGATATAAGAGGCTTTACATCTCTGTCTGAGGGAATGAGCCCACAAGATCTTGTTTCACTAATAAATAATTATCTTTCTAGAATGACTGACATAATAATGGAGAATAGGGGGACAGTTGATAAGTATATAGGAGATGCCATAATGGCGTTTTGGGGAGCACCTCTGGATGACCCTGAACACCCATATAGAGCATGCAAGGCAGCATTGGAGATGTTAGAAGCTCTAAAGGAAATAAACGATACACTGCCAGAAAACAGGAAAATTGATATAGGTATAGGAATAAATACAGGAATAGCAACAATAGGCAACATGGGCTCAACGAAAAAGAAAAACTATACTGCAATGGGAGACACAGTTAATTTAGCCTCAAGGTTGGAAGGCGTTAACAAGGTTTTCCATACGAGGATAATAATAAGTGAGTATACATACGAAAGAGTAAAGGATAGGTTATTGTGTAGGCAGTTAGATGTTATAAGAGTTAAAGGTAAAACCATACCAGTAAAAATCTACGAAGTCATCGATTTCATTGATAAATTTGAGGATGTTGCTCAAAAAGTGGGGATAGACCTTAAGGAATTACAGAATTGAGCCGTGCTGGACTCGAACCAGCGACACCCGGCTTAAAAGGCCGGTGCTCTGCCACCTGAGCTAACGGCTCTGACAAATACAACTTCGCTAATTAAATATACAAAAGAAATACAATTAGTTTCAAGTTAAGTGAAAAGCAATTGAAGTTTTCACTAATCAAAGTGTTTTGCATTCTTCATAAAACTTAGTGTTTCATAACACTTAGTGTTTAATAACACTTAGTGCTTCATAACACTTAGTGCTTCACAGCACTTGTGCTTAATAGCACTTTGTGCTTTATAGCACTTGTGCTTCATAGCACTTTTTTATTTTAATGTTCTGGAGAGTGGAGAGGGACGAAGTTTCTTTTCATAAGGTGAAGTGGTGATGTGTTTAATAGTGCTTACATACTCAAGTCCTTCATAGCACTTTGTGCTTCATAGCACTTTTTATTTTCATGTTCTGGAGAGTGTAGAGGCATAGCCTCTCTTAAATGTTGGGAATTAGTTGAATTGTTTCGCTTTTTTTAATTAACATAAGTTTCGTGAAGGAAAGAATTCTATTTGTTTTAGCTTTTTTCTTTTTGTTTGTCAGTGGCTACTCTTTTGTTGAGAGTTATACTCTTGAGGATAGCCCTTTTGAAGAAGCTAATCAGTTTGAACCTTACTTTTTGAAAAAAAATTTCTTAAGTATTTCAGGACTTTACCATTGGGGAGATGTTTTGAATGGTAAATTAAGACTTGGCTTTAGAGGATTTTTTGGGGAGTTGGGGTATACACAGCTTTTTAGTATACCTATTTATACTTACTCAGGAGATATTGAAGATTTTGCTTCGAGTGGTGTTTATTCATTGGGGTTAGGCTTAGTTTGGAATTCGGAGTGGTATTCTCTTGGGAGTAGGTTGAAACTTTCGTACTCTTATTTATTGGAGGTAACTTCTGTAAGGCTTTCAATTGATTTTTTTGGTAAACTTAATTTTGATAATTTTTCTTATGGCTTTTCGCTAAAGAATGTTTTGAGTTTAGGCAGCTCTTTGATTTGGACTTCACGAGATACTTACCTTTCTATAATTCCTGTGGTTTTTGATAATTCTTTTGTTTATTCTTTTAACAAAAACCTGAGGTTTTTGGGAGGTATTAAGTTTGTGCTTTATCAGGAGTTTGATTTGCCTTTGGCATACGAAAGTGTTAAATATAATTTCTTGTATCCGCAGATTGATGTTAGGGTTGGTGCTACATATAGTTTTGCTACCAATATGAACATCACTTTTATTAATACTTTCAAGTACGGTAATTACCTGAACTTAGGAATTTTTTATGAAAGTGTTGTAGGTAAAGACATAGAGTTTGTTGTTAAGATAAGTTATAGCTATGTGAGTTTTATAGAGGGTGGTATTGAAGTGTTTTTTAAGAATATAGGTTTTTTAAATTTTTAGTTCCATAGTTCCGTAAAAGACTAAATTAGCTCCTCCAGTCATGTAGACATGATTGTTTTCTTTGTTCCACTCTACTATTAAGTCTCCACCTAGCAAATGGACTGTTAATTTATTTGTATTTGGTAGTTTTGTTAGCATTGTTGCTACTGCTGAGGCGCATGCACCTGTTCCGCAAGCCATTGTTTCGCCGCTTCCTCTCTCCCATACACGCATTGATATTTCGTTAGAGTTAACAATTTTGACAAACTCTACATTGACTCTATTTGGGAAAAGAGAATGGTGCTCTATTTTAGGTCCTATTTCTGAAATTTCGATTTTCCCTAAATCTTCAACAAAGATTACACAATGAGGATTTCCCATTGATAGAGTAGTTATTGGCACTTTCAAAAAGCCAAAATTAAACTCTTTGTCTATCAGTTTATCCTCTTTGGCTATTTCTGTGTTGAGTGGCACTTTGCTCGCTTCAAATATTGGTATCCCCATGTCAACAACGAATTTAGTTTCGTTATTGCCTTTTAGAACTTTGATTTCTCTTAGCCCTGCCTTGGTTAGAATTTTTATGTTTTCTTTCCCTGAAATATGTTCAATGTAGTACTTGGCTACTTGCCTTATCCCATTGCCGCACATCTCGGCTTCGCTACCATCAGAATTGAATATTCGCATTTCGCAGTCATACTCTTCACTAGGTAAGATGAATATAACTCCATCTCCACCTATTCCGAAGTGTCTATCAGAAAGCCTTTGCGATAAAGTAGGAGCTATATCAATAAGTGAGTAATAACTTCTATTGCTTATGGTATCAATCAGTATGTAATCATTACCCAAAGCTTCGGCTTTGGTGAAATTGAGTTTCATTGTGGATTTTAAGCTTTTGATTCTTTGTGTACTGTTCTTTTGTTACACTTCTTGCAGTATTTTTTTAGTTCTAGTTTTTCCCTTTGAAGTTTTTTAGACTTCTTTGTGTAATAATTTTTACTTTTGCACTCTGAACAAACCAAGGATATAACATCTGTTGCCATAGATACTCTCCAATGAGCCCAGGATCGGACTCGAACCGACGACCACTTCCTTACCAAGGAAGTGCTCTGCCTACTGAGCTACCTGGGCTTACAAAAAGCTAAAATTATTATATTACAACTCATAAACAAATTTCAAAAACTTAGTAAGTGCTTAATAGCACTTATGCTTGATAGCACTGTGCTGGTTAGCACTTGTGCTGATTAGCACTTCCTTATTTCAATTCTAAAAACACTTATGCTAAATAGTACTTATTTCTAGGGTTAAGGGAGGCGTCAGCCTCCCTTAGAACATTAGGGTGGGAGGGTGGGGCTACCAAAAGTAATGTGCCTATAGCACCTACATATAATCACTTAAAGGTGTTTAATAGCACTTTGTGCTAATTAGCACTTTGTGCTTCATAGCACTTTTTTTATAACTACCAGAGAGTGAATAGAGACGAAGTCTCTATTCAGACAATTAGGGTGGGTGGGCGGTACTACTAAAAAAACGTGCTAATTAACCATTTTTACTAAATGGCAGTATTTTTACTAAATGGCAGTATTCTATATTAAATACAGAAGAATGAGAAAAGGTATAACCTTTTCCTATAAGTTTGATGAAGTTTGATTGATTTTTTATAATTCCTTTGAGGGTTAAGGTATGAAGTGGGGTGAGTATGGTTATTCTTTAGTTGAGATACTTATAGTTCTTGCAATAATAGGTATACTTTTGACGATTGCTATACCTAACTTGTTCAAAGCTGAGGAAGCTGCTAAGAAGAGAGCTACTGAGATGGAAATGAGAGGTATAATTGCAGCTATATACAACTATAGGTTGGCTAATTATTCTTTGCCTAGTTCTTTGAAAGTTTTGGTTGATGAGGGGTATATAAAGAGTGAGGCGCTCAAAGATGAATGGGGAACTGACTATAAGTTTTCTTTGGCTAACAACGAAATAACAATAACGAGTGCTGGACCTGACAAGAAGTTTGGTACTAAAGATGATATAGTTATCAAGGAGAAATTCTGAGCAAATTGAATTTTTTTCTTGTTTTTTGTAAAATTATCATTCTATGAAGAATTTACTTATAGTTTCGGTTGTTATTTTGATTATTTTGGGTTTTGTTTTAGGCTATGTCCTTTTCTTTGAGGAGTTTCATCAAAGTGAGTTCAAGGAGTATATTCTAATAATTGAGAAAGGTGACAATTTGTATACTATAGCTAAGAAGCTTAAGTCGAATGGTATAATAAAGAATGAGTTTGCTTTTGTTATTTTAGGTAGGCTTTGGGGAATTGACAAGAAACTAGTTCCTACTGCATACAAGTTTAACAATACTATGTCTCTTTTTAAGATAGTTGATGACATTGCGAATGAAAGGATATACACCATAAGAGTTAGAATTCCTGAAGGTAGTACTATGTATCAGGTTGACGAGATATTTGCTGAAAGGGGTTTTACTAAGAGAGGCGATATACTTAAAGTTGTAACTAATAGAAGTGTTATTGAGAAGTATGGTATAAGGTCGGATAGATTGGAAGGGTATTTGTTCCCTTCTACATATTTTGTACCGTTCTATTACAAAGATAAGCCGGAAGAGATAGTTGACATGCTGGTGAAAACATTCTTTAAGAAGGTCAATAGAGAGGAGTATGAGAGGATGGCTAGGAATGTGGGACTTACTTTTGAGCAAGCTGTTACATTGGCATCAATAATAGAGAAAGAGGCGGGAAAGCCGAAAGAAGAAAAATACCTAGTTTCTTCTGTTTTTCATAATAGGCTTAGGAAGAGGATGCAGTTGGCATCGTGTGCTACTGTAATATATGGGCTCATGGATAGAGGTATGTGGCATGACAATAATCTCAAAAAATGGCATTTATCTTATGATACTCCATACAACACCTACATTCACCTAGGACTTCCAAAAAGCCCTATATGTAATCCTTCCCTCGAGTCTCTAAAGGCGGCAGTTATGCCTGCTAATACTGATTACTTTTACTTTGTTTCAAAAAACAATGGTACACATGTGTTCTCAAGAACCTACAAAGAACATCTAGATTATGTGAAAATGTACCAAATTGACTATTGGAAGTATAGAAAGTGATTTAAAGTATATCTTTCTTGGTGGATACTAAATCATAATATCCTCTTAGTATTATGTCCTTCATTTCAATTACTGCTTGTTTTATTCCTACAAATATGGCTCTGCTTATGATTGAGTGCCCTATGTTTAGTGTTTCTACTTCTGGTATTAGGCATACATCGTATGTGTTTTTGTAATTTAGTCCGTGCCCGGCATTTACACCTAGTCCTATGGAAGCTGCAAATTCAGCGGCATCTCTTAATTTTTTAAGTTCTAAGAGCCTTTCATCTTCGTTTTTTGCGTTTGCGTATCTACCAGTGTGTAGCTCTATGTAATCAGTTCCTACTTCTTTAGCTAGATCTATATCTTCTTTTGATGGTTCAATGAACAGACTTACCTTTATACCTTTTTTCTTCAGTTCACTTATGATTTCTGTAAGTCTACTTTTTATTGGTTTTATGTTTAGTCCACCTTCTGTAGTTAGTTCTTCTCTTCTCTCGGGAACTATACAAACCTCGTGAGGTACTACATCTAAAGCGATTTTTACTATTTCCTCGTTAATTGACATTTCAAGGTTTAAAGAAGTTTTGACTATTTGTTTTGCTAGATGGACATCTCTTTCCTGTATGTGTCTTCTATCTTCTCTTAGGTGCATTGTTATTCCATCGGCACCTGCTAGTTCAATTATTGGTATTGCCGCGACTGGGTCAGGCTCTATACTTCTTCTTGCCTGCCTAACTGTTGCTATGTGGTCAATATTAACTCCTAATTTTTTCCTTACTATCATATCAGTATTATTAAAAATTACTACTGGGTTATTCAAGTACCACGGGGGCTTCAACCTTCATTAGTCCTAATAGAAAAACACTATTAATTAAGGCGTACTACTTATATAGAAACTTTTTGTCTTTGCCATATATAATTCTAGAAAGGAGTAATCTATGGATAAAGAAAAGTTTTACACTGATGAAGTGGCTCTGACGTTTGATGATGTTTTAATACTTCCGGGGGAATCTGAAGTTTTGCCTTCGGAGGTTGATACATCAACCAATCTTACAAGAAACATAAGGTTATCTATTCCTATAGTTAGTGCTGCTATGGATACGGTTACAGAAAGCAAAATGGCTATTGCGATGGCACAGTATGGAGGGATAGGAATAATACACAGAAACCTTTCTATTGAAGACCAAGTTAAAGAGGTTGTGAAGGTAAAAAGGTTTGAGAATATTATGATAGAGGATCCTATAACAATACATTACAATGAAACTGTTTCAAAGGCTATCGAGATAATGGAGCAGTACAATATTTCTGGTTTGATAGTTGTTAATGATGAAGGTAAGCTAGAGGGTATAGTCACGAGGAGGGATATACGGGCTGGTAGTAGCGATGATAAAGTTAGAAATGTAATGACGCCGAGAGAAAAAATAGTTTACGCTACTAAGGATATAACTCTGGAAGAAGCTAGAGAAAGGATGTTAAAGAATAGGATAGAGAAGCTTCCTATAATTGATGAGGAGTTCAACATAAAGGGACTGATAACTATGAAGGATATGCAGAGGATTCAGAGAAGTAATGTTTCAGCTAGGGACAGTAAGGGAAGGCTTAGGGTTGGGGCTGCTGTTGGTACCAGTGAGCAGGATAAGGAAAGGGTTTATGAGCTTGTTAAGGCGGAGGTTGATGTTATAGTTGTTGATACTGCACATGGTCACACAAAGAGGGTAAAAGAGATGGTGAAGTACATAAAGAGTAAGTTTTCTGTTGATGTTATAGCTGGTAACGTTGCTACTTACGAAGGTACGAAGTTTCTAATAGATGCGGGTGTAGATGCTGTGAAAGTTGGTATAGGTCCAGGCTCAATATGTACGACTAGGGTTGTAACGGGTATCGGAGTGCCTCAGATTTTTGCGATTATGGAAGCTTCGAAGATAGCTAAGAAAGAAAATGTTCCGATTATTGCTGATGGTGGCATAAAGTATTCAGGAGATATAGCCAAAGCTATTGCGGCTGGTGCCGATGCTGTTATGTTGGGTAACCTACTAGCTGGCACTGAGGAGAGCCCTGGTGAGCTTATAATATACAAGGGTAGGAGTTATAAGACGTACAGGGGTATGGGTTCAATAGGTGCAATGATGGCAGGTTCGAATAGATACCCTCAAGGAATACCTGGCAAATTAGTACCAGAAGGTATTGAGGGAATGGTGCCTTTTAGGGGACCAGTAAGAGAGGTATTGTATCAGTTAGTCGGTGGTCTTAGATCATCAATGGGATATGTAGGAGCACCTGACATCAAGTCTTTCAAGGAAAAAGCAAAGTTTATAAAAATAACTAATGCAGGTTTGAGAGAAAGCCATCCACACGATGTTGTAATAACTAAAGAAGCACCTAATTACAACACTTCAGGCGAGTTTTCAGAGTCGTAATTCATGCTGAAATCCTTTTTTAGATACAACAATTATTTAAGGGATACTAACGTATCCCTAATAAACTTGATTTTAATGTATGGTAACTTTCATCATAGGTTTTGGAGGGAATTATGAGGGGATTAAAATTACTATTGGTGATTTTGATTTCTTTTGTATTTGTGAGTTGGGGGTTTGGTTTCTACCTTAATCTTACGCCCTCACAGAGGAAAGATTTGGCTAAAGACTGGTTAGAGGCTGCAAAGGCTTATGAAAAAAGCGGAAAAACTAAAAAAGCTATAATTAGCTACAAGCATGTTTATAATCTCTATCCTTTTGGTGATGAGGCAAAGGAGGCTCAGAGAGTTTTGAAGGAGAAGTATGGTGTTAGTGTTACGCAGTTTGATGAAGCATTGTTTGAAAAGTATAATGTTGATTTAGCCAAAAAGTATGAGAAGGAGAACTATAAATATTCAGTTAATGCTTATCTCATGGCTTATGATGTGAGTGGCAAGTCAGATTATCTATATAAAGCAGCTCTTGTTTACTGGGAGAATGGGCAAAAAGATAAGGCTAAAGATCTGGCTCTTAAAGCAATACAAGCCGGATTTGATAAATCAAAGGTAAAAGAGGAACTTCTTAAGTAACTAATGAAGGACGATTATAAGTATGTGAGGGTGGTGTTTTTTAAAACACTGCCCTTGTGGTTTTTCTCCTTAATTTTGCTATTCTTTACAGTTTACCAATTTGCGATAGGTAATACGTTTTTGGAGGATATAAATCCTACTATTATTTTCGCATTTTTCTTTTTGGTTTCTGTTGGTGTTTCTGTGTACTTCTCTACTTTTTCATTTAAATTTAAGAAAGGGGTTTTCTTTATAAGGTTTGGAGCTTATAGAATTAGGTTTAAATTTGATGAAGTCTTAAAACTCAGTTTTACCAGTGAGTACAGGGATAAGGATATAACCTATGGTGTTTCTTTTGGTGATGGAGGGGAAATACTTTTGAAGGTTGATAATGTTATGCCTCTTGAGATTGTTATTGCTGATGGGAGGAAGGTTTTAATTTTTGAAAAGAGGATGAGGAAAGTTTTTGATTTGGTTTTAAGTTTGAATTTAGAAATTGGACGATAATATTCTATATCAGAGGTGTTTTATGCCGACTGACCTTGAGGAACTTGAGAAAGTTTTTATTGATGAAGCTTTTGAGATGCTTCAGCTTTTTGATAGTAGAGTTCTGGAACTAGAAAATGACTATACAAACACGAGAGCCATAAACGAGGCTTTTAGAGCTGTTCATACCCTCAAGGGTGGTGCAGCTTCAATGGGTTATTCTCATTTGGAAAAGATATCACACAGAATAGAAGACTTGCTTGATTTGATAAGAAGTGGAAAGTTAGTTATTACGAAAGATATTGTCTCACTTCTTATTAAAGGTTCTGGGTTGATAGAAAAGTTATTGACAGCTATTTCTCAGAAATCTTCCATTTCTGGAGAATTGGATGAGGAAATTGGTAGGTTTATTGGTGAGATAAGTGAGCGTCTAGAGGAGAGCGTTGAGAAGGAGATTAATACTAAGAAATCTGACACCCAAATTGATTCTGAGGTTAAAGATGTAGCTGATTCTGTTGAGGTCTCAAAGTTGGTGAGTGATTATATATCGGCGGGTAAGGAAGTTTATGTTTTAGATTTTACATTCAGAGAAGACTACCCGATGAAAGAGTTAGGGATATTACAAGTTTTGTCTATACTTAGGGATTCTGCAGAAATTATAGATTCTAACCCTTCAATTGATGAAGTATATTCAAAATTTTTTAAAAATGTCCAAGTTTTGATTTCGACAGAAAACATAGAAAAAACTATCGAGAGGGTAAAAATTGGCGATATAGTTGAAGATATTAAGGTTAAAAAAGTGAAGAGTAGCGTAGATAGTAAGAAGGAGGATAAAAAGGATAGCGGGGATAAAGAAAAGAAATTAGCTGAAGAGCCTACGAAAACTACAACTGTAATTAGAGTAGAGAGTGGTAAGGTTGATAGCCTAATGAATTCCTTAGGGGAGCTAGTAGTAGTTAGGTCAAATATAAATCAAAGTATTTCTTCGGTTTCTGGCTTAGTTGGTAAGTTGACAGATGTATATGGTGAGAATATTAAGAATATTAAGTCCGCTGTTTCGGAAATAGTTTTTGCTGTAAAGAGTGGTGAATTCAGGGAAGAAAACATAATGACTTTGATTGAATCTTTATCAGAAAATCTAGATAGGCTAGAGGAGTTGTCGTCTGTTGTTTCTGATATAAAAAAAGGGGTTGATAACTTATCTAACTCCATAAGGCTTTTTAACAACATTTCTATTGAATTACAAGAGAAGATAACTGACTTGAGACTTATACCGATAGATTATCTTTTTTCGAGGCTTCCTAGGCTTGTTAGAGAGACAGCAGATATGATGGGTAAGGAAGTAAACCTTGTGATAAAAGGGCAGGATACAAAATTGGATAAATCAGTGGTTGACGAGATTTTTGACCCTATAGTCCATATAATAAGGAATTCGATTGACCATGGAATAGAACCTAAAGAAGAAAGAATAAGATTAGGTAAGCCACCAAAGGGCAATATAGTAGTTGAGGCTTTTAATGAAGGTAACAGTGTGATAATAAGGATAAGGGATGATGGTAGGGGTATTGACTTCGAGAAGATAAGAAGAAAGGGGATAGAGAAAGGGTTGATAAGAGAAGGAGTTGAGTATTCGAAGGAACAGCTTTTATCGCTTATATTTATCCCAGGATTCTCTACTAAGGACCAAGTTTCTAGCGTTTCAGGTAGAGGTGTAGGAATGGATATAGTTAAGGCGAAAATTGAAAAACTTAGAGGAAGTATTTCTATAAGCACTTCTGAAGGCAAAGGAACAGTGTTTTTGATAAAGCTGCCGCTTACTGTGGCTATAATGAAGGTACTAATGTTTGATATAAAAGGAATAATTTTTGCCGTTCCTGTTAATTCAATAGAAGAAGCCATAACGATTCGCAAAAATGAGATAACGAAGTTTGAGAATAGGTCAATAATAAAAATTAGGGATGAGGTAATAAGAATATATTCGTTTAGGGAGATATACTTTGATGAAGTTCTAGACAAAGAAGAATTAGATGTTCTTGTCTGTTCTTACCTTGGTAAGAAGTACGCCTTTAGTGTTGATAAGTTTTTAGGAGAGGAAGATATATTTATTAGGCCTATTGATACAACCCTAGTTCCACCACCTGGTATTGTTTCTGCTACTATCCTCGGTAACGGTAAAATTGGTTATGTCATAGATATCGGTAACCTCATCTCTTACTTAGAGAAAAGGGGCATTATGTAGCGCTTATGAAAGTTCCTAAAAAAAGGTTAGATTTGGAATTGATGGAAAGGGGACTAGTTCAGTCTAGGGAGTTAGCAAAAAGGTTGATAATGGCAGGTTCTGTCCTTGTCAATGGTCAGAAGGTTTTTAAGCCTTCTACTGAGGTAAAAAGTGATGATGAGATAACAGTTCTCGAGAAACCGAAGTATGTGAGTAGAGGAGGGTATAAGTTAGAAGGGGCTATAAAAGATTTTGGAATTAACCCTGAAGGTAGGGTTTGCCTTGATGTTGGTTCATCTACTGGTGGGTTCACTGATTGTTTGCTCAAACATGGTGCTAAGCTTGTTTATGCCGTGGATGTGGGACATGGTCAGCTTGATTACTCTCTTAGGAATGACCCTAGAGTCATTCTTTACGAAGGAGTTAATGCCAGGTATCTCGATGAATTAGTAAAGAAAGGGGAGGTGAAACTTTCAGAAGATATTTCTCTGGTGGTTGTTGATGTTTCATTTATATCGCTTACGAAAATAATTTTGCCAGTTAGCAACCTCGTAGGTGTAGGAACAGAGTTTCTTGTGCTTATAAAACCTCAGTTTGAGTTAGAACCGAAGTTTGTCGGTAAGGGTGGAATAGTCAGAGAAGAGTATCATCATCTTGCTATAGAAAAGGTAAGGAATTTCATTGAAGAAAACAATTTCATTGTAAGAGGCGTAGAAAAGTCACATATAAAGGGTACCGATGGTAATCAGGAGTACTTTATTTATTTTATCAAGAGAGGTTGAACATCACTCACTTCTTTGATAGGAAAAGTATTCCAGGGGTAAATTTTATTTCTTCTGAATAATCACTTTTGGTTCCGTCTTTCCTTATGCTTCTCATTGATATGTAGTAAGTTTCATTTAACTTCAAACCTTTCAGGGTGTAGCTATAGACAGGGTAGAATTTCGTAGGTTTTTTTACTTTTATGGGTGATGGACCGTTTAGAGCATCAGTTCCAAAGTACTTGTCTTTTTCTGTTCCATAGTATATTTCGTAGTAATCTATTTCATCATCTAAATCGTTTTGCCATGAAATTGTTACTTCACCTTGGTTTAGAGATTTTATATTTACTATTTGTGGAGTGAGTGGTTTTATGTCAGTTTCTGTAGTTAATGATACTTTGAGAGATTTTATCTCTCCTTCTTTTTTAAATGGCATAAGTTTTAGCTGAATGTATCTGCCCTTTATTCCTTCACCTTGGAATAGTTGCCATTCTGTTTTGTTGTTTATTAAATCTTCAATTTTGTTACTACCTCTTGCATACACTAGGAATTCACCAATTTTCTTGTCTACCTTTACGTTTACAAGTTTTGATGAGTAGTTTTTTGTATCTATTATTCTTGATACTATTTCGTTTGGTATTTCTTGTATAGGTTTTGTTGAGATTAACCTGTAAGGTACAAGTGCTAAATCATCAATATACCCCACGAAGTCCGAACCTATGTCAAAAATGAAATTATCGTTTCCCATCTCCATCTTGGTGCCTTCAACTTTAGCAAAACCTATTATTTCGTTATTAAGGTAAAGAAGAATCTTTGAGTTTAATAGGTCAAAAACTAGGGATATTTCACTCCATCTGTTTAATTCTACCTTGTCGTATGATGATATGAGTATGTCCTTTTTGTCTCCAGTTTCTGAATCAATAAAGATGTTTTTTACTCTCACGTTAACTGTCTCGTTTCTTATTACTGCACTTATTTCTTTGTCTTCATAGAAGTTTACAGATTTTAGTTTGAATAGATACGAGCCATTGTCTAGCCTTGTTGGGTAAAATGATATGTGTATACTGATTACGCTACCTAGTGCTTTTGATGTAAAGAAATCTTTGGGTAGTATGATTGAAATGCCATGATACTTTGTGAAAACTTTGGCTGAATAACTACCACTAAATGACTTTTGGGATTTCTCAAAGCTGAATTTTGAAAACTCGTAGTTATTTGTGATGTTTTCGTCTTCAAAATTTATGAATAAGCCACTACTGTTTGGCTCATTCCCACTATAAGAAGTTGGCGTTCCTTCAAAAACTTTTTGTTCACTATAAGATGTTGGAATGTTAAAATCTCTTTCGGAGAGTTCAATTATGTTACCAAACGAAATTGAGAATAACCCTAGAGATAATACTATTCCAAGTAATAGACTCTTGATTTTCACATGAAGAATTATCGGGAGGAAATTAAAAATTTGAACAGGGGGCGTGAGCCCCCTGGTAGATAATTTAAAATACCCACTCTATACTAAATTTTGATGATACATTGTCAAACAAATTGTTTCCGCTTATTATCCATGGCAGCCTACCATTTATGAATACATTGTTGATAAAGTTATTGCTCAAAACCCAATCAAGAGATAAACCCTTTATCGGTTTTACTGAGAATCCTATCATGAAGCTACTTAGTAGCGATGAAGAAGATGATATATCTACTGTTGCTTGACCATCCTTACCGTTCTTCGTGTAGGAATAAGTGATTTCTAGAGGATTACCGGCAACACCTACTCTGAATGTTAACCAATCTGTGAAAGGTATTTCAGTAGATACAAAAATAGGAATTATTGCTTCTGTTGTGTAGCTTTTGTAATCGTTATCGTTCGTATTTGTTGCGTTAGCAACACCTCTTGCATATATTTCTCTACTTGAGGTTGTAGAAGAGTAACCTGTGCCTAGTAGAATGAGTATGTTATTGAGTATGTATGTATTGTATGATCCCAATATGTTGTAGGATACTACGCCGTAGTTGTTTGTGATTTGTGTATCTTCGTCATTGGGATCCCCAAAGTTGCCATTACCGTTTAGGTCTTTCTTTGTTATCTGTGCTGAAGGTAGGTAGTAATTAAAGAAGTTTACAAATCCCTTTATGTATGTCTTATCACCATCTAACTTTAGTTTTAGTGGTACATTAACTGAGAAGTTGAATGATGATAATAAACTATGGTATCTGTAGTTTACATAATTCTGAACATTGGTGGATAGGTTACTCACAGAATTTACTGCGGATGGTAGGTATACTTTTATTGTTGGTGATAAGCTAATGAATCCTAAATCTACAGTGCTACCAAGAATTATTTTGATTTGTGATATTGATTCTTCAGTGATTGTTGCAGTCCCATTTGTTTCATTAGATGTTGTTGTAACTGAAAAGTCTCCTGCATAGCCTATTCCCAGGTATGGTTTTAGTAATGTTATTAATAATATCTTATTTAGTCCAATAAGTACATCAATTCTGTCCTTAGAGTAGTCTGTTAGTGTGAATGCTGATAATGGGGTAGTGCCAGGTGTCAAGAATCCAGTAGGGACACCAGTTGCTATGTTAGGTATGTATGATAATTCATAGTAGGGGTAGTTGATGATCACACCTAGATTGAGTTTTTCGATTGGTGTTGATATAGTATACTTGGCTAGTGCATAGAAGCTAAGAGGTGCTGTAATGGGTTCAAAGTCAACGAAGTTACTTGTAGAATTCACATACCATGGTTCTAGCACCATACCGAAGTAGTCATCAACTAGTATTGATGGTACTGCTAAACTGCTTACCCTTGATTCAGAAGCGAACACAATGAAGTTTAGAGTTAGCATCAAGATAATTAAAATGAAAATTATCCTTTTCATAAAATCCTCCTTCTAGGGGGAATTATTAAATATTTTTCATAGATTTTCAAGTAAGGTAGAAGATTTTGAAAAACAGGCTTAGCCACTTAGCATTTTTAGGAATCTTATGTCGTTTTCGTAAAATAGTCTTATATCTGTTATGTTGTATTTCACCATTGCTATTCTTTCTATTCCCATACCGAAGGCGAAGCCTTTGACTTCGTTTGGGTCGTAGCCGGCGTTTTTGAATACTTGAGGGTGTACCATACCGCAGCCTGCTATTTCGAGCCATCCTGAGAATGAGCAGACATTACAGCCACTTCCGTCGCATCCTGGGCATGTCACTGCTAATTCTGCACTTGGTTCTGTGAATGGGAAGTAATCTGTTCTTAGCCTTATTTTTGTCTTAGGTCCAAACATTTTTTGAGCGAATAATAACATGATACCCTTTAGGTCTGAGAATTTGACATCTTTATCAACATACAAGCCTTCAATTTGGTGGAAGGTGTGGGAGTGTCTAGCGTCTACTGTGTCTCTTCTAAAGCATCTTCCTGGAGCAACGACTGCTACAGGTGGCTTGAATTTTTCCATTGTTCTTATCTGAACTGGTGAAGTTTGAGTTCTGAGTAAGTACCTATCTACCATTCCTTTTATATCTAGGTAGAATGAATCATGGTCATCTCTAGCCGGGTGGTTAGGCGGAATGTTCAATCTATCGAAGTTGTAGGATTCTAGTTCTATTTCTGGTCCTTCAACTACGCTAAAGCCCATTTCTAGGAAGATGTTACAAAGTTCTTCTTTTACTGTGTTTACGGGATGTTTTGCTGGTACGGTGTCATAAAGCCTTGTTAGTGTTATGTCTACCCATTCTGATTTTAGCTTTGTTTCTATTTCCAAGCTCTCAATTTCATTCTGCTTTTTCTTTATTTCTTCCTCTATTTTCTCTTTTAATTGGTTAACTTTGCTTCCGAATTCTTTTCTTTGTGATGGCTCAACTTCACCTATCTTTTTTAGAAGGTCTTTTATTATACCTTTACTACCAATGTACTTTGCTTTAATCTTAGCAAGTGATTCACTATCGTTTATTCCTTTTATTTCGTTTAAGAATTCATCAATGACTTTATCTAAATCCATGAAAAAATTATAAAGAATCTCTAAGGGCTCTTGAAAAATTCATGGAATTTTAATTCACGGAATTTTTCATAATAGGATTTTAATTCTATTGAAAAAATCTTTCTTGATATGAAAGAACTATTTTGACGAAGCTGTGTAATTTTTAGATACTGAATTCCTAAGAAGTATAGCCTCTCTAAATGTTATTCTCTACGAATTTAACAACTTCGGTAATTATTTGCTCTATACTTATATTTTCTAATTTGGCTGAGTAGTTTAATATCACTCTGTGTCTTAGAGAATCTATCAGTATTTCGTCTACATGTTCTTTTTGTAGTGTTTTATCCCCGTTTAGGTAGGCTAGAGTCATGCTTGCTTTAAGCATGTGCTGTGTTACTCTTGGTCCTGCTCCCCATTCAACGAATTCCTTTACCAAGCTTAAAGGTGAATCACTGGGTCTTGTTGCTCTAACGATTTTAACGATGTACTCAACTATTTTGTCTGGCACGAATGTTTTTTTTATCTCTTCTTTTACTTTAAAAAATTCATCCTTTGTTATTATTGGGTTTATAACTGATAAATTTGGTTCTACCTTACAGATTTTTAATTCTTCTTCTAGTGATGGGTAGTCGATAATTACCTGCATCATGAATCTGTCAAGTTGTGCCTCTGGTAGTGGGTATGTTCCTTCTTGTTCTAGTGGGTTCTGTGTTGCTATTACGAAAAATGGGCTTTCTAGTTCATAAGTTCTACCGAAAACTGTTACCTTTCTTTCTTGCATTGCTTCAAGCAATGCTGATTGTGTTTTTGGTGATGCTCTGTTTATTTCATCTGCTAGTAGAATGTTGGTGAATACAGGTCCCTTTTGAAAAACTAGTTTTTTTCTGCCGCTTTCTAAGTCTTCTTCTATTATGTCAAATCCTGTAATGTCAGAGGGCATTAGGTCGGGGGTAAATTGTATTCTTTTGAATTCTAAATCTAGCATTCTTGCTACAACATTAGCCATCAATGTTTTTGCTAATCCCGGTACACCAACTATGAGTATGTGCCCTTCGGAGAATAAACAAGTTATTATTCTGTTTATTACTCTTTCTTGTCCTACGATTACTTTGCTTTTTTCTTTGTTTATTTCTTCAAGTAAAGACATTCAGAGATGGTAAAAAATGGTTTCTGTTTTTTTCAAATTGAACTTTTTGTATGTTCCTTATTTATAATTGGTTAGTAATTTTTTGGAGTGAGTTATGGATTGGTGGAGGTTTATAACTATTCTCATTGTTATAATTATTGGTGTTCTATTGCTTAAGCCTACTTATGAGTGGTACTTTGTTGTACCTGAAAGTGATAAGGCTCTTTTGTCTTTGCCTGCTGAGGAGGTTAGTAAGCTATCGCCTGAGATGAAGAAAAGGTACATGGAGGTAAAGCAACTTAGGAGTAGTACTGTTTTGGGGCTTGGTTTGGACTTGAGAGGGGGGGTGTATATTACTCTTGAGCCTGACCCTGTCGATATGACTAACTTTTTGCTTGAAAAGTATGAAGGTGATATTGAAAAAGTTAATTCTAAGTATGCTGAGGAGTTAGAGAACCAAGTTAATGTGATGCTAGAGGTTTTGAGAAATAGGCTTGACCAGTTTGGTGTCAGTGAACCTGTTATAAGGAGAGAGGGAGGTAGTAAGATTTCTGTTGAGCTTCCGGGAGTTTCTAGTCCTGCACAAGCTAGAGAAGCTGTTAGTAAAGCCGGGAAGCTCGAATTTAAGTTTGTTGATGATGAATTAATGAAAAGTATAGATAGAAGGTTTTTAAATGAATACGGGTATATAAAGGATGTTAACGAATTTTTATCAAATTATTCGTTGCCTGCTGATGATGAAATATTGGGTTACTATGAATCTGATGAGTATGGTGTTCCTGTTTTGAAAGGTTTCATTGTAGTTAAAAAAGAAGCGGTTCTTGACGGTAGTTTCTTGGCTGATGCTAGACCTGGGCAAGACCAGTTTGGTAGACCTGTTGTTGAGTTTTCTTTGACTTTGGAAGGTGCTGATATTTTTGCTGATATAACTAGAAATAATGTTGGTAGAAGGTTGGCAATTGTACTTGATGGGAAGGTTAGATCTGCTCCTGTTATACAGACTGAGATACTAGGAGGTAGAGGGCAGATAACTGGTAGGTTCACTCCGGATGAAGTTAGTACTTTGGTTTCTATACTGAAGTCTGGTGCTCTGAGTGTTAAGCTTAGAGAGATAGAAGTCAGAGCTATAGGTCCATCACTCGGTGCTGATAGTATAGAATTGGGTATGAAATCTGCACTGATTGGTTTAATTCTTGTCTTTGCGTTTGCTATATTCTATTACAAGACATTTGGGCTAATAACTACTATATCTCTTATTTTGAACTTGTTCTTAACTCTGGCTGGTTTGGCTATGTTTAGAGCTACTCTAACTTTGCCTGGTATTGCTGGCCTTGCTCTCACAATAGGTATGGCTATAGATGCTAACGTCCTACAGTTTGAAAGAATTAAAGAAGAGTTGAGGAATGGTAGAGATTTAATCTCTGCTATGAAAATAGGTTTTGATAGGGCATTTATTACAATTATTGATACGCATGTTACGGTGATTATATCGTCATTTATACTTTCGCAGTTTGGTTATGGTCCAATAAAGGGGTTTGGTACTACACTTATGGTTGGTATAATAGTTTCGTTATTCACTTCTATATTTGTTGTTAGGTTCCTTGCTTATTTTGTGGTGGAAAAACTAAAGATAAGGTACTTACCTGTACTTATTTAGGAGGTGTATATGTATAATTTCCTTGAGCCTGTTAGGAAACTTGATTTTGTGAAATATAGGTTTTACTTTATTGTTTTGTCTCTGGTTATAATAACGATTGGTGTCATACTGTTCTTCGTGAAAGGAGGTTTCAAACAGAGTATTGATTTTGCTGGTGGTTCTAGGTTAGAGGTAAAAATAGAAGATGAAAGAGCTACAATTGATGTTGTTAGAAAGATTATATCCTCTACCGGTGTTACTAAAGATGTCACTTATGTAGGTGATCCTTCTAGTAAGATATTTTTGATAAGTGTTGGGGTAAGAGAAAATTATTCTCAAGATGTAGAGAAGGTTAAGCAGGCTCTCATTCAAGAGTTTGGTGATAAGGTTATAATAAGAGGTGAGAATACTGTTGGTCCTAGGTTGAGTCAGGAGTTTTTCAGAAATGCTATGATTTTGTCAGTTGTTGTTGGGCTTCTGATACTTGGTTATATTTGGGTTAGGTTTGATTTAATATTTGGTCTTGGTGCTATAGCTGCACTCATGCATGACTTGTTGATTATGCTTACTGCTGCTTTGGTTTTTGATATTGAGATGGACATAAGTATAATTGCTGCTATACTAACGATTTTGGGTTATTCTGTTACAGATACAGTGGTTGTATATGATAGAATAAGGGAGAATTTGGAATTGTCTAAGACTACAGACTTGGAACATATTGTTAATACAAGTATTAGGCAGGTTATTGTTAGGTCTATTTTGACATCGTTTACAACATTGCTTGTAGTAATTTCTTTGATAATTTGGGGACCTGAGAATCTCAAAGGTTTCTCTACTCAGCTTCTTATAGGTATAATAAGTGGTACATACTCATCGTTGTTTATTGCTTCTCCTATTGTTATAGAGCTTGAGAAAAAGAGGTTATTATCTAAGGAGAAAGCTATATAATGGCTGTTCTCAGAGTTGAGAACATATATAAAAAGTATGGTAAGCGGTTCGTTGTTAATGGTATTTCTCTTCAGTTGACTAAAGGTGAAATTGTTGGGTTTTTGGGTCCAAACGGGGCCGGTAAGACTACCACATTTTATATAATTGCCGGTATTGTTGACCCTGATAGTGGTAATGTTTACTTTGATGATATTAACATCACTAGATGGCCTATATACAAACGTGCTAATCTGGGGATAGGTTATTTACCACAAGAGCATTCAATATTTAGGAAACTGACAGTTGAACAGAATGTTATGGCTGTCTTAGAGCTAAGGGGATTTTACGGGAAAGAACTTGTTAAAAGAACCTTAGAGGTTCTTGAGTATATGGGGTTAATGCATATTAGGAAAACAATTGCTGCGGCTTTGTCAGGAGGTGAAAAGAGAAGACTAGAGGTTGCCAGAATGATAGCACTTGAACCTAATTTCCTGCTTCTTGATGAACCTTTCACTGGAATTGACCCTATAGCTATAAACGATATACAGAAAATTGTTAGGATGCTGAAGGAAGACAAAGGAATTGGTGTTTTGATAACTGACCACAATGTAAGAGAGACATTGAAGATTGTTGATAGAGCTTACATAATACACCATGGACAAATACTTATAGAAGGTGACGCTAATACCCTAATAAATGACCCGAAAGCAAGAGAAATATACCTGGGACCTGATTTTGAAATTTAATGCTACTTTTTCTCTCTTTAGTGTTTTTCAAATTATGTATCTTCGGATTTAGTAAAGTCACCTTGACAATACACCTTCTTAGAAAGTTTGACGTTTCTGGCATATTTGGTAACTTGTCGTTAAGGTAGGCAGTGTGCTTATTAGCACTAGTGCTTATTAGCACCTTGTGCTTAATAGCACGTTGTGCTTAATAGCAACCTTGTGCTAAGTAGCACTTTGTGCTAAGTAGCACCTTGTGCTGTGTAGCACTCTCTTATTGATTGGAGAATTAAGAGAGGTGAAACCTCTCTGAATCAAGGGACATGAGTAGTCTGATACAGGCATAGCCTGTTAAATTTCCCAACTCAATCCAGGTAATTTGAATAAGCAAGGAAAAATATTTTATCATATACAAAAATTTTAGGGAGGGTTTTTATGTCTGACATAATCGTTGATGTCATTGGTAGAGAGATTATTGATTCTAGAGGAAATCCTACGGTTGAGGTAGATGTTGTTTTGGAAAGTGGTGTTATTGGTAGAGCTGCTGTTCCTTCTGGTGCTTCAACTGGTGATAACGAAGCAATTGAGCTAAGGGACGGAGATAAAAGTAGATATCTTGGTAAAGGAGTTTTGAAAGCTGTTAAGAATGTTAACGAAGTTATTAAGGAAAAATTGGTTGGTGAAAGTGTGCTTAATCAAGCTAAAATAGACAAAATGCTTATAGAGCTTGATGGTACACCTAACAAGGGTAACTTAGGAGCTAATGCTATACTCGGTGTTTCTCTAGCTGTTGCAAAGGCTGCTGCTAATTTGCTCGGTATCCCATTATATAGGTACATAGGCGGTACTAACGCTAAGGTTCTACCTACACCGATGTGTAATGTTTTGAATGGTGGTAAGCATGCTGAAAGCAATGTTGACTTCCAAGAGTTTATGATTGTTCCCGTAGGGGCAACTTCCTTTAGGGAAGCTATAAGAATGGCTGCTGAAACATTCCATTCTTTGAAGAAAGTTTTGTCTTCTAAAGGGTTGTTTACTGGTGTTGGTGATGAAGGTGGTTTTGCTCCTAATCTACAGTCTAACAGGCAGGCAGTAGAAGTTATAATAGAGGCTATAGAGAAAGCTGGATATAAGCCTGGCAAGGATATTTGTATTGCTCTAGACCCTGCAGCTAGCGAGTTTTATAACACTGAGAGAAAAGTTTATGTCCTCAAAGGTGAAGGTAAGGAATTAACTTCTGAAAAAATGGTTGAGTTATTTGAAGATTGGGTTAAATCGTATCCAATAATTTCAATAGAGGATGGTATGTCTGAACATGACTGGGAAGGATGGAAAATGTTGACTGAGAGACTAGGCAACAAGATACAGTTGGTCGGTGATGATATATTCGTTACTAATCCTAGGATATTCAGAGAAGGAATAATCAAAGGTATTGCCAATTCAATATTGATAAAGCTTAACCAAATAGGTACTTTGACTGAAACCTTGGAGACAATAGATCTTGCTAGACAGGCTGGTTACACCTATGTGATATCCCATAGGTCTGGTGAAACTGAGGACACAACTATAGCTGACCTTGCAGTTGCAACTAACTCAGGACAAATAAAGACAGGTTCACTCTCAAGAACTGACAGAATAGCTAAGTACAATCAGTTAATAAGGATTGAGGAAGAACTAGGTGATGCCGCTATTTACAAGGGAATAAAGTCATTTAAAGGGCATTTATTCGAATAATGTGAGGGTTGATATGGCAAAAAAAAATAAGCCAAATACATCAGCTCAAAAGAGATTTAAAGTTACAGGTAGCGGTAAAATACTGAGAAGGCAAGAGGGTATGAGACACTTGCTTTCTGATAAGTCTAGAAGAAGGAAAAGAAGACTTAAGAAAGAGGTAGAAGTTACTGGTGCTAGGTACAGGAAAATTCAGCAAATGATTGGATGATTTATATTTCACCTTATGAAAAAAGAAAATCGGTTTTAGGAGACCTCATTGAAGCGAGGTCTCCTTCTTTTGTGTTTCTAGAAAAAGTAAGTTCAGGTTATATCCCGTCCTCTAGTGTTTCTTTCCTTAGCTATTTAGACCTTAAGATTTTTGATAAGCAAGATGAGAAATTTAACCTATTTTTCCTTGACCCTGAAGTTGTTGATAATCTAGGAAAAGAGTACATTGGTTTGATTAGAAAAATTTCTAGAAATAGAAATTTAGATTCTGTTTCTATAGTTTCTAGGTCAATGTCTGTGGGGGGTGTAGTTGATTTCCTCAAGAAAACTAACTTGAGCAAGTTTGTTAAGGAAAGAAAAATAGTAATTGATGTAGGTAGGTTGCCTGGGATTTTTGCATTAATGACAGAAGATAAATTCCATGAACTTGTTAATTTGTTGAGTTTACCTATTGAGAAAGGCTCAAAGAAGATAATTGTTGTTACTACTAAAAGTAGTTTGGAATACTTAGAAAGGAGGTTAGTGAAAATTGGGATAAAAGCAAAGGCTTATTCCCCATCGTATGATGAAAGGATTAAAAGAAAGGTTTTGGTGAATTTTCGTTTGGGTAGGTATGAGGTTTTGCTTGTTTCTAGAAGCTTTTTTAAGAGTTATAAGGGGATTTTGAATCCTGGGGGCATAGTTTATTTTTCTCCTCCTGTTACTTTCTCAAACTTTTTTAGGGATTTGTCTAATTTCTCGTCTGAAGATGGTTTTAGTGGTAGAGTTTTTGTTTTGTTCTCAGACCGTGATGAAAGGGTTGTTTCTAAGATGGTTAGAAAGCATAAAGACAAAAGGAAGGAGTGTTTAGGATTTATCAACTTTCTGTTCTCTAGGGATAAGATCAGGTCTATTAAAAATTATTTTTTGGATGGTTACGTTAGTGCTAAGTTGCTGGGTGGTTTTGATGTAGATTTTTCGGTTGATGATTATTTTTATAGCAATACCTTCGGTATTGCTGATACTAAAAATGTAGAATTTAATGAAGTTAATTATTTAAGAGGTGGTTATTGGGAGATGGGGGATATAATTAATTTACTTTTGGGAGTAGATGAGGGAATGAGTTTTTATAAGGGGTTTGGGAGTATGAGGGGGCGTAGAAGTGATGAAATCAAGGAATTTGTTTATTCGGCTTTGAATAAAGGTTTTTTGAATGTTGAGTTTTTCATAAGGAATGGGATTTTAGTTAAAAAGTTTTTTTGAGTTTCAAAAACAGTTGAAAATTTACTTCTGAACTTTTTTAATATTATGTAAGACTGTAGGGGGATGGTATGGATAGTATAAACAGGAAAATAAAGAGGCAGAAGGCGATAAAGGAATTTTTGACAGCTCTAGCTTTCCTGGCACCTAACTTTTTCGGATTTTTGCTCATAACGGCGTTTCCTATAGTTGCTGTTTTTCTTTTGGCTATTACTGAGTGGGACGGTATTAGCTATGCTTCTAGGGCTGAAGGTGAGGTTCAATTTGTTCCTGTCAAAACTCTAGAGAAGGATGTTTTTATACCTAAGGGTACTGAGGTAAAAGGAGAGGTTGTAGTTGAGAAGAAGTTCACGGGTAGAATGAAGAGAGAACTTGTTGGTTTTAGTGAGATAAAGCTACCGAAGGTAGGTGATGATTTTGTAATTCCTGTTGAGGTTAAGGGAGGTAAGGAAGCTTTTACTTATAGGTTTCCTGAGGGATCTGAGTTTATAGTTGAGATTGCTCTTTACATTACTAACAAAGTAACGAATAATGGGACTGTTTCTGAAGTTGTAGAGATTACGAATGCTAAGGTTAAGTTTGTTAATGTTTCGGAGTTTGAGGTCACTACGGGAACTTCAATTGAGATTGTTGGTAAGATAAAGGAAGTTGTTGAGGGGGTATATCTAGAAGGTGCTTCTGTTCCTGTTGAGAATGTTACTGTTAGAGGTGTTCACAAAACTATTGTTAAGTTTGATGGTTTGATTACAGAGAGTGTTACTATTCCTGCTGGTACTAAGCCTATAGATATAAATAAGGTTGGTATGACTACCGAAGGATATTTTGCTAGAGTAATTTCAGCTAAGCCAGGTGAAGAGTTTAACTTGCCTGAAGGTAAGGTTTTGGCTATTGAGGGATTCCCAGAAGTTAAGGCTGTTGTTAGTAAGGCGTTTATAAACGGTAAAACGGGTATAAAGTTTGTTGGACTTGACAACTTCAAGAAATTGTTTACCAGGGATAAGGACTTCTGGAGATACTTTATAAATACATTGATATTCATGTTAGAAGTTCCGCTAGGTATGGCTTTTGCTATAATTTTGGCTTTAGCGTTGAATCAGAAATTAAAGGGAATAACTGTGTTTAGAGTTCTTTACTTCTTGCCTTATATATCAAACCTAGTTGCTGTTGCTATGTTGTGGAGATGGATATATAATGACAACGGACTTCTTAATGACTTTTTGAAGTCTTTAGGTGTTATTAATCCGCCTAGTTGGCTTGGTGATGGCAATTGGGCTAAAGTTGCTATAATTATCATGGATATATGGAAAAATGTTGGTTATACGATGTTAGTTTATTTGGCTTCTCTGCAGCAGATACCTTCTTATTTGTATGAGGCAGCTGAGATTGATGGTGCTAACGGGCTCCAGCAGTTTGCTTACATCACCTGGCCAATGCTAGGTCCTACAAACTTCTTCCTCATTATCATTGGTATAATAAATGGTTTCCAGGCTTTTGGTTCGCAGTATGTGTTGACTGGTGGTGGTCCTGCTGGTGCTACTAAGACTATTGTTTACTACATATATAACAACGCTTTCCAGTGGTTCAAGATGGGATATGCCGCAGCTCTTTCCGTCTTCCTATTCTTCGTAATGATGATATTTACTATAATTCAGTGGAAGATGGGGCAAGAGTCCACCACTTCATCTTGGTAAAATTTTAGGAGGTGTTTTATGGCTAAAACAAAAGAACAATTTTATGGTCAAAGTCTTGTTGAAGAGAGAAAAAGAAAGGAGATGATAAGTAACTTGATTGCTTACATAATTTTGTCCATTGGTGCTTTTACAATGGTTATACCTTTCCTTTGGACTATCTCTACTGCTTTGAAGGATCCTTCGGATGTTTACGACGGTAGGTTTATTCCTCAGAGGTTTTCTTACATCTATGTTGACAGGGATGGTAAGTTTGTTCCTAGTAATGCGTATAGAGAAGGATATAAGGAAATTAGAGCATGGTGGGCTAACTTTGTTAAGGCTTGGATAGCAGTTCCGTTTGATAAGTATTATAGAAACAGCTTGATAGTTGCTACGATAACGACTTTGGGGCAGCTTGTTACTTGTACTCTTGCTGCTTACGCCTTTGCTAGACTCAGGTGGTTTGGTAGAGATGCTGTTTTCTTACTGTACCTAGGTACACTCATGGTGCCGTTTACTGTTACAATGATACCTGTTTACATACTATTCAAATGGCTTGGGTTGGTTAATACTCTAATAGCTGTCATATTACCAGCGTTGTTCTCAGCATTCGGTACTTTCTTGCTTAGGCAGTTCTTTGTCTCTATACCGTACGATTTGGAGGAAGCTGCTTTTATAGATGGAGCTAATAGGCTTCAGATACTTTGGCATGTCATATTACCTCTATCTAAAGGAGCTCTCGCTACATTGGGTACATTCACATTCCTATTCCAGTGGAATGACTTCTTGTGGCCATTGGTCGTTTTGAACTCTGAGGAAGTTAAAACTATACCGATTGGATTGACTGCGTTCCAGTCTGCTTATGGTTCTCAGTGGGAGCTTGTTATGGCTGCTTCGTTGATAGCATTGATTCCAGTCATAATAATATACCTGTTTAACCAAAGGTTCTTCACAGAAAGCATCATGCTCACAGGTTTCGGTGGAAGATAAAATTAAAGAGAGAGGCTTTGCCTCTGAGAGGCTCTGCCTCTGAGAGGCTTTGCCTCTCTCCTATCATCTAATCAATTTTTACATCTTCAAAGAGTTCATCTATTTTTGATGATATATTTTCTGCTTTCATGAATGTTTCGCCAATCAAGAAAGCATTGAAACCTACGTTAATTAGTCTAAATATGTCCTCCTTTGTTTTTATGCCACTTTCAGCTACTTTTATAGGTACTTCCTTGGGTAGCTTTTCAAGCATCTTTTCTTGATTTTCAATTGATACTTCAAGTGTTTTTAAGTTTCTACTGTTTACGCCTATCATATTTATTGGTAGCCCTTCTACCTTTACTAGATCTCTTTCGTTGTATATTTCTACTAATGCATCTAATCCTAGTTCCTGAGCAATTGCTAGATATTCACATAATTGGCTTTTTGTTAGGCATGTTGCTATTAGAAGAATGCAATCAGCACCCAAATAAGCACTTTCGTATATTTGATATTCGTCTATTATGAAGTCTTTTCTTAAGATGGGTTTGTTTGTTACATTCTTCACTCTTTGGATATATGAGGGGTCACCTCTAAAGTACTTTTTTTCTGTCAACACCGAAATACAGGATACGTGATTGTTGTCATTGTATACTTTAGCCACATCTTCAGGTGACAAATCATCCCTTATTACACCTTTTGAGGGTGAGGCAAACTTTATTTCTGCTATCAATCCGGGTTTCGAGAGTGATATTTTGTTTAACAAGGAGTTGAAAAATTTTTTTTCTTCAGTTTTAGGCTTTTCTGCGAGTAGACTTTTTATATCCTTTAAGGGTAGCTTCTGTTTACATTCGTCGACTTCTTCTATTTTATCAAGTAAAATCCTCTCTAGCACCTCAATTTAATAATAAACCAAAATAAAATTTTATTCAAGTTTTGAAATTTTGCAAGGTTTGCAGATTTTTTTGTTTTGTGTTGTATATTTTTATGGAGAGGGGGAAATATGAGTGACTTTGGTAGGCTCATGAAGGAAAGTTTGTCTTTTAGCAAATCTGAAGGCTTACCAAGGTTCCAGGAATTAAAAAGTAAGATTATTGAAGAAAAGAACTCTTACTATAAGGAGGTGGTGTATATGGGTAAGGGAAGTAGAATTTTGTTGATTGCGTCCCTAGCAGTGATAGTGATAGGGGTTTTACTATTTTTGTTGTGGGATAAGCTGCCTTTTGTATCCTCACCTAAGCAGGTTGCTAAAGTACAACCTTCTACGGAGATAGTTGTTCAAGTCAAGCAGCCACAGAATATAAATGCTAAAGTAACAATGGCTTATGGTGATGTCAAGGTGGTTAACATGGGGGAGATTTCTGATGTAGAGGTTGGTTATGTTCTCAGGGATGGAGATGTGATTCAGACTGGACCTGATTCGGAGTGTGAAGTTCAGGTTTCTGGTAGTGGTGTTTTGAGGATAGCAGAAAATTCTTCTGTTTCTCTGTCTGAGATAGTTTTTGCTAGTAGTAAAAGAACTGAGACAGAGGCTTTTATTGTATCTGGCTCAGTGAAATCAGCTTTCAAGAAATTACCAGAAAGAGAAACTTTCAAGGTTAAGACTGAAACGGCAATAGCCGCTGTGAGAGGTACTAAGTTTTCTGTTAGTGTTGATAACCAAGGTAAAACTAAATTGGTTGTTACCGAAGGTAAAGTTATTTTCTCCCCTAGGATATCAAAATTGGAAGAGATAAAGGAAGCAACCAAGGATGAGAAAGTTAAAGAAAAAATTTCGGAAATTGAGTTGAGTGGTGGTATTGTTGTGGATGAGGGTAAAAAGGCAGAGATTACTCCTAAAGCAAAGCTCGAGGCTGAAAGTAGTGTTAGCAATGTAATTGTTAAGATGGAGAGTGCTATTACCCAAGGAAGAGTAGAGGACGAGATAGTCTCTAAGGTTGAAAAAGTTGTTGCCTCACTAAGCAAGAAGGATTTAGTCAAAAAGAGCAAAGCTGAGGCTCGAGAAGTTAATGAGGTTGAAAAGTATGTTTCAAAGAGTCTTGTAGGTGATGCTACTGTTAAGGTTTCTATTGTGCCTGCTGATAAAGAAGTTAAGGGATCTGAAGTTTATATTGATGAGATTTTTATGGGTAAGATTCCTTTATCTAAGATGTTGGTTCAGGGTAGAAAGTATAAGTTAGAGGTTAAGAAAGGTGGAGAAACTATTTACTCATACGAGTTTGAAGCGAGTAAAGATATGAAGATAGAAGTCAAGTTTAAGAAGGAAAGTAAAGAACTGCCTTCAATGACTTTGGCTCAAGAGAAAAAAGAAATTAAATTTACCTCAAGAGATATTAACTTTGTGCCAACTATTTCCTATGGTAAGGTTGGAATTTACTCAGAGGATTATATAGCTGTTCCTTATTACTCTGGTGTTGCTTTTGTTTACGGTGACAAAGTCAAGACAATACCAACTAAAGAGTTCATTTCTATAGGTTTTGGTGATAATTTGATAGCCGTTGTTTCAAAGAGCGAGGATGGAAATAGGTTTGTTAGAGTGTTTTCCGTTGATGGCAATTTAGTTGGTGAGTTCGATATAAGTGAAAGGTCTAAAGGATTGCTTTCAGTAGGTAAAATTGCTGTTATTTCAAAGAAGGTTATAGTTCCTGTTTTGGATGGTGTAGGTATCATTGATATAGCTTCTGGAAATATGAAAGTAGCTAATGTAGGTAATACATTCTCGGATATTGGATCACTTAATGATTCTGCTGTGGTTGTTAATGAGATAGGAGAAGTTTACAAAGTTAGTTTAGATGGTTCTACCTCTAAGATAGGGCAGCTTGGTTCAACTTCTGTTAGAAGGTGTATCGTCATGACACATTCAGATGGAAGCATATATGTTTTGTATAAAGGTAAGCTATACAGCTTTGGCTCTAAAACTTATGTTAGAGATTTGGATATCTCTGAAGCTTTTGGGGCTATATATGGTGACAAGATTGTTTTGAATGCTACTACTAAGGTAGTAGTTATTGATAGAAATTCTGGCGAAGTCATTAATTCAGTAGACATTGTTGGTAAGGTTAACGGAGTACCTTACCTGAAAGATAATTATTTAGTTATTACTGCTACTGATGGTTTACATGTTTACAACTTGGTTACCGGAAAAGAAGAGAAATCGTATGATATAGTTGGTTATGCTTCACTAATCAAGGATGGAAATATATACGTAATAGGGAAATCAAAGATGTTCATAGTACCGATGAAGTAAAAATTTATTAGGGGATAGGTTTACCTATCCCCTATTTTGTTAACCAAAGTACTCAACTTTGTTTGTGGGTGTTTCCCAAACTGTCACTTTGTGAGGTTTTAGCCCTTTCTTTGATAGTTCATCAAAGATGTACTTAGCTAAATTTTCAGCTGTCGGCTGAGATATGATGTCATTTAAGTGTTGATGGTCAAGGTTAAACGACTCAAGGTGTTTCTTGAGTTCACCAAAATCTACACCTATTCCTATTTCATTTAATTCATTTACTTCTACTGTGAGTTCTATTTTCCACCTGTGGCCGTGTAATCTTGCACAGGGACCATTATAGCCTTCTACTATGTGTGAAGCGTCTATTTCTATGCTTTTTGATATTAGCCACTTAGGCATTATTTTATTATTCCTAGAGCTTTTGCGTGCTTTTCAAATATTGTTAGAGCCCAATCTAATTGTTCATCTGTGTGTGTTGCCATGTAGCTAGTTCTTATTATGGTTTCTGAGGGTGGTACTGCTGGCGGTAGTACAGGATTTACGAATATGCCATCGTCACTTAGTGCTTTCCAGAACATTAGGGTTTTCTCAAAGTCGTTTATTTTGAGAGGAATTATAGGGGTGCAGGATGTGCCTATGTCAAACCCCATGCTCTTGAAAGCGTTAGCCATTTTATGTGTTATTTGCCATAGTCTTTCTATTCTTTGAGGTTCTTCGTAGATGATATCTATTATTTTGCTTACTACTGCTGCTGTTGCCGGTGTTGGGCTTGCACTAAATATTAGAGCTCTTGCTTTGTGCTTTAGATAGTTTATTAATCTTTCGCTACCTGCAACAAACCCACCTATTGATGCAAATGTTTTACTGAATGTTGACATTATTATGTCTACCTCGTGATCCAATCCGAAATGATGAGCTGTACCTTGACCATACTTGCCACCCATTACTCCTATGCCATGAGCGTCGTCAACCATCACCCAAGCATTGTATTCTTTTGCTACTTTCACTATATTTGGTAAATCAGCAACATCACCTTCCATACTAAACACACCGTCTACTACTATAAGCCTTGCCTTTTCTTCAACTTTTTCCATCACTTTCCTTAGGTGGTCTACGTCATTGTGCCTGAACCTGTACATTTTTGCGCCGGATAATCTACAAGCATCTATTATGCTTGCATGGTCAAGTTTATCAGTTATTACTGCATCGCCTGGGCCTAGTAACCCTGCTATTGCTACAAGGTTAGCCATATAGCCAGTGCTTGCTAGTAGTGCTGCTTCTTTGTTCACAAACTTAGCAAGTTTGGCTTCTAACTCTTCATGAATTTTTAAAGTTCCGTTTAGAAACCTTGAACCTGCATTTCCTGTTCCATAAAATTTTGTTGCTTCAATAGCAGCTTGCTTTACTCTTTCATCCGTTGTTAGACCTAAGTATGAATTTGAACCTAGCATTAGGTACTTTTTGCCGTTTATGTAAACTTCAGTGTCTTGTGCTGATTCTATAGCTCTAAAGTAAGGATAAAGACCTTTTGCTTTTGCTTCATCTGCATCTTTAAACTCCGTTATTCTTTTGTAAAGAACTTCGTTTTTTAGATGGGTTTCTAGATCTTTGCTAGCCATAGCCCTCTCCTAAAATAAATTTTTTCTTAATTTTGAAAGATTAAGAGGTTATTTTCAAATAGATGTGAGAGTGTTGAAAAGTTAACAAGCTACTGCCTGTTTCTTAACAGGCTAATACCTGACATCTGTTTTTATCATAGAGATGTTTTTAGAAAGAAAGAATCTATTTAGCGCTTAGGATATGGTTTTTTATTTCTCTTGCTAGTGAAATGGTTTTTTGAGGGGGAAGGTTTTCAATTCTTTCTTCTGAGGATATCCCTAGAGTTTTTAGAATTTCTTCTATTTCTCCACTTTTTAGCTCTTTGAAATTCAATTTCATTGATTTGCTGATTGTTTTTCTTCTCATTGAGAAGAGAGATTTTATTATTCTTCTTTCGTCTTCGGATGTCAGTGTTTCTGATTTCTCAATGTAGATGAAAACAGAGTCAACTGATGGGGTGGGGAAGAAGTGGTTTTTTGGTATGTCTAGGAGTTTATGAATTTTTTTTGTGTCCAGCTGGTATATTACTGACAGGTAGGAATAGTTTTCAGCTCCAGGTGTTGTTGTAAGTCTTTCGAAGAATTCCTTCTGTACCATGACAAAAACTTTGCTTATGTATTTCATTTCATATATTACTCTTTTTAAGATTTCCCCACCTACGCTATAGGGTAGGTTTGATACAAATATTGTTTCCTCTGAGCCTAAATTTAAAAGCTTTTCAATTTCGTTTAAGTTAGCCTTTAGAAAATCTTCATGTATTGGTATTGCATTCGTTACTTTGTTTTCTTCTAGTACTCTTACTAAACAGGAGAATATTCCTTTATCTATTTCAAAGGTTATTACCTTGTTGAAGTTCCTACATAGTTGTAGTGTTAAGCTACCTATGCCACTCCCTACTTCAATGACATTTGTTTTTTCTGGGTCTTTTGTGTAGAGTTTTATGGAGTTTGCTATTTTAATGGCTATTTTTTCGTCACTTAGGTAGTTTTGTCCTCTTGACTTTGATAGAAATAGGTTGTTGCTCCTAAGTATTTCTTTTATTCCTTCGGGTGAATAGATATTCATTTAAGAACACCGTTTTAGAAACCGATAATTGATGACAGTTGAGGTTTTGGGCAAATTCCCCTCCCATTCCTCAAGCCCCGGGCGTTACCTATTCCTACGCTCGGGGTCAATTATTTTTTTAAGAAAAAATCAAACTTCCTATTCTTATCATGTTGCTTCCTTCTTTTATCGCTATCTCATAATCGTTTGACATTCCCATCGATAAATATGTTAAATTTACTTTGTACGTAGATTCTATTTTTTCTTTAATTTTCCTAAGAGTAGAAAAGCATTTAGATAGTGTAACTATGTCGTTAGTGTATGGTGCTAAAGTCATTAGTCCACTTACTTTTATTTTGTTTTCAAGTAATTTGCCGAAAAAGTCAACTGCTGCTTCCGGCGTTATACCGTGTTTTGTTGCTTCATCACTTACCTTGATTTCAAGGAACATTTCTCCTTGATAATTCCTTTTGAGAAGTCCCAAGGGGATATCAAGGTTTTCAATTGACTGAACGAAATCAAACATTTTTGATACCTTTGATAGCTTATTACTCTGGATGGGACCTAGCATGTGCTTTTTTGTGTTTCCTAATAATCCTTCTTGAGAAAGTATAGTGAATTTCTTTTCTGCCTCTTGTACTCTGTTTTCACCTATGTGTTCTATCTTTTCATTTTTGAGTAGAGCTATAACATCTTCTATTTTGGCATATTTTGTTACCACTACTATTTCAATTTTGTAGTTTATGTTGTTCTGTGCCTTTATTTTTTCAACATTTTCTAAAAGAAATCTGTATTTCTCACAGGGATTCATATAGTTATTTTACATATTTGTTTTGGCTTCTATAAAGTTAAGGTTCTTCTTAGTTAGTTTGCTGACCGAATTTTAATTTTATACACGTATACCTGTTTTTTATTGAGATATTCCAGTAGTGAAATATAAAATTTCAGCATGAAAGTAATTTCTAGTCCTTTGGAAATACAAAGGGAGATGATAGCTTTAAAGAAACAAGGTAAGAGTATAGGGTTTGTTCCGACGATGGGCGCACTGCACGAAGGACATCTTTCTCTTGTTAGGCAGGCAAGAAAGGAAAACGACGTAGTTGTTGTAAGTATATTCGTAAATCCTACTCAATTTGGACCCAATGAGGATTTTGAGAGGTATCCGAGGCAGTTTGATAAAGATAAGGAGCTACTTGAAAGGGAAAATGTTGACTATATCTTTTATCCTTCGGTTTCTGAAATGTACCCAGAAGGATACGAAACGTATGTTTACCTAGAAAAACTTCCTGAACACCTATGTGGTTTATCTAGACCAGGACACTTTAAAGGTGTGGCTACTGTTGTGGCGAAGCTCTTTAATATCGTTCAACCTGATAAGGCATATTTTGGGCAGAAAGACTATCAGCAGGCACTTATAATAAAGAAGATGGTGAGAGACTTGAATTTCCCTATAGAGATAGTAGTAATGCCTATTGTGAGGGAATACGATGGACTGGCTATGAGTTCAAGGAATATGTATCTTTCCCCTGAGGAAAGAAAGAATGCTAATGTTCTCTATAAATCTCTACAAAGAGCTAAAGAATTGATAAAAGGTGGTGAGAGAGATGTTAATAAAATAAAGAAGGAAATGGAAAAAATAATTTCTTCTGTGCCTTCGAGGATAGATTATATAGAAGTTGTTCATCCTGAGACACTTGATAGTTTGGAAGTTATACCTGAGAAAGGTGTTATTGATAGGGTTGTTGTTGCTGTTGCTGTTTTTATTGGTAGTGCGAGGTTAATAGATAACGAGATAGTTGAGTTATGAAAATAGGGCTATTCGGAGGTTCATTTGACCCTATACACATTGGGCATCTTATAATTGCTAATTTTTCGTTAGAAGAGTTTGGCTTAGACAAAGTTTTTTTCATTCCAGCTAACTCATCACCTTTTAAAACAGAATATTTGTTTTCACCAGCGTGTAGGCTTGAAATGGTAAGACTTGCTGTGAAGGATAATGAGAAATTTGAAGTATCGGATTTTGAGATAACGAAAGGTGGAGTGTCATACACAATAACAACTGTTGAATACTTTGAAAATTTGCTTCCTGATTCTCAAATTTTCCTCATAGTGGGGCAGGATTCTGCTGAGTCTCTACATCTTTGGAAGGATAGCAAGAAGATAGTAGAAAAGGTCAATGTAGTAGTTTACCCTAGGATTATAAACGGAGAGTTTAGGAAGTTTAAGGTTCCGGAACCTCTTAAGGAGTATGAAGATAAATTCCATATTCTGAATACACCTTATGTTGACATAAGCTCTACATTGATAAGAGAGCGATTAAGCTCTAGAAAGTCAATAAGGTACCTTGTTCCTAAAGAAGTTTTGGATTATATAAGTAAATATTCTATTGACTCTTATTTCTAAGGGGGGGTGTTCCAGAATTATTTTTTGATCTGGATTAAATTTGGATATGAAATTTCTTTCTTTGGAATTTCTACATTAACTTATATTTTGTTTGTTCTGATTGAATGTTTAATTTCAAAAGAGTTCTTTTGATTTTTGGAACACTTTCTATTTCTAAAGTTCTAGGGGAGGCTATCGCCTCCCCTAAGAGTGCTTAAAGCAAAGAAGTGCTTAAAGCACAAAAGTGCTTGAAGCACAAAATGCTTAGAATACTCAATAATTACAAAGGCAGACACTGTTATGAGCAAAGTCACTGAAATGTAGAAATTTTTACGGAATTTTGTACATTAGAGCTTTCGGTAGGCTAGAAAAGTTTTTTAATTCTTCAGCTTCTTATAAAGTTAAGGAGGTTGGGAGTAGGTGGTTGTTTGGTTTGGGAGAGGTAGCTAGATTTTAATTTTTCAGTTAACTTTACTTTAGTATATAATTTTAGTATTATTTCTTATTACCTGGAGGCTAGATGATAGAGCAGAAGTTAAGTGTCAAAGAGCTAAAAAGGTTGGCTGCTGAAATCAGGAAAAAGATACTTCTTATGACTCACAAGGCGAATAGTGGGCATCCTGGTGGTTCAATGTCACTTGTTGAGATACTCTTGGCACTTTATTTCTATAAGCTTAGATATGATCCTAAGAATCCTAAGTGGGAACTCAGGGACAGGGTCGTAATTTCAAAGGGGCACGCTACACCTGCAGTTTACGCAGTACTAGCGAAGGCTGGGTTTTTCTCTGAGGAAGAATTAGAAGGATTTAGACAATTTGGTTCTAAGCTTCAGGGACATGTTTATTTTGGAGTGCCGGGAGTAGAGTTCAATACTGGTTCGTTGGGGCAGGGGCTTTCTGCTGGTATAGGGATGGCTTTAGCCTCTAGGTATAAAGGCATAGATTTTAATGTCTATGTTATACTCGGAGATGGTGAGATACAGGAAGGGAGTATTTGGGAATCGGTAATGTTTGCTTCTCACCACAGAATAGATAATCTTTGTGCAATACTTGATTATAACAAGGTTCAAGAAAATGGATTTGTTAATGAGATACTCAAGATAGAGCCTCTTAAGGATAGATGGGAGTCGTTTGGGTGGAATTACATAGAGATAGATGGGCATGATTTTGACCAGTTATTTGAGGCTTTAGATGCCTTCACTTCTAACAAGGGAAGTGGTAAACCGACGATAATAGTTGCAAATACTGTAAAAGGTAAGGGTGTTTCTTTCATGGAGTATAACCCTGCTTTCCATGGAAGAGCACCAAACAAAGAAGAACTTGAAAAAGCTTTAAAGGAACTAGATGGAGGAGACAATGTCTAGTGAGCTAAAGCCTAGGCCAACGAGAGATGGTTTCGGTGAAGAGTTAGTTCAGTTGGGGTATGAGAACCCAAAGATTATTGTTTTATCAGCTGATTTAGAGGATTCAACGAGAGCTGAGTACTTTAAACATAAGTTTCCAGAGAGGTTTTTCAATGTTGGTATAGCAGAGCAAAACATGGTTGGTATTGCTGCTGGCATTGCTAGAGAAGGTTTTACGGTTTTTGCAGCTTCTTTTGCTGTGTTCCTAACGAACAGAGCTTACGACTTCATAAGGATATCTGTTTGTTATAACGATGCGAATGTAAAGCTTTGCGGTTCACATGTGGGAGTTACTGTTGGTGAGGACGGAGCAACTGCTCAATGCCTAGAGGATGTTTCAATCATGGCTGTTTTACCAAATATGAGAGTAGTCTGTCCTGTTGATTACATAGAAGCTAGAAAGGCAACAAGGGCAATAGCTCAAGAATACGGTCCATTCTATATGAGGTTGAGTAGAGCACCTTATCCCATCATAACATCACCTGATGATGAATTTAAAATTGGTAAGGCAAGTGTGCTAGAGAATGGTGAAGACTTAACTATAATATCATACGGTATAACTGTTTCTGAATCACTAAAAGCAGCTGAAGAGCTAAGGAAAGAGGGTATTTCTGCTAGAGTTATCAACATGAGTACATTGAAACCTTTTGATAGAGAAGCGGTGATAAAGGCAGCAGAGGAAACAGGTGCTATTTTGGTTGTTGAAGAACACCAAAAAATAAACGGGCTTGGCAGTATGATTGCTATGTTTTTGGCAACAAGCTATAACAAGTTTGTTCCTATGGAGGTCATAGGAATAAATGATGAGTTTGGACAGACAGGAAAACCTTACGAGTTACTTGAGTTTTATGGTCTAGATTACAAAAACATATTTAGAGTCGCTAAAGAGCTACTTAAAAGAAAAAAATGAAAATGGTTTTCCTCACAGGTGAAAATAAACTTGTTGGTGATAAGGTCTACATAAATGATTCTACTGATGTTAAACATCTTAAAAAGGTACAAAGGGTTAAAATAGGTGAAGAGATAGAAGCTTTTGATGTTGAGACTTCAAGGAAGTACCTAGTCAAGATAGTGGACATGAATAATGAAGGGTTACTCGGTAGAGTTGTTAGCTTCTTTACTATACAAAAGCCTAAGCCTTTTGTTTTCATTCTTCAGGGACTAGTGCAGAAAGGAACATTTGAAGATGAACTACACAAGTTGTCAGAACTTGGGGTAGATTACGTAGTACCGATACTAGGTAGGCATTCCCAGAATTTCCCCATAAATGATAAATATAAGGAAAGACTTAGTAGGATTTGTATTGAGTCAGCTAAACAGGTAGGAAATCCTTTCCCTTCATCTATACTTGATCCAATAAGTATATTGAGAAACTTTGAAGATGTTGAAAAGCTAATTAACTCAACTGAAGGAAGTAAGAAGAAAATTATTCTGACATGGCAAGAGGTGAACGGTAAAGAGCCAAAAAATTTGTTAGAGGTGATTGACGAACTGGAAGGAGTAGATAATATTTTTGTTGCTGTAGGGAGTGAGGGAGGATTCACTTCAGAAGAAGAACAAGGATTTGGTAGGTTGGGATTTGAGCCTGTACACCTCGGTAGAGAGATTTTCTTAAAGTCAGATACAGTATGCATAGGTATTTCGTTTGTTCTTAGGTTATTGAGGTACAAATAAGTGTAAATTTCGTTTGCCTTTATTCAAGTGCTTACTAGCACTTCTCAATAAAGGAATATACAGGGTGCTGGAATACGAAGTATCTTCGATACGGAGTATCTTTGATACGGAGTATCTTTGATACGAAGTATCTTTGATACAGAGTATCCCATCAAAAAAATTAGGTGGGGTGCTTCATAGCACCTTGTGCTTCATAGCACTTTCTTAATTAAGTGCTTAAGGCACTTGTGTTAAATGACAAATTTTGACAAGAAACATGGTTTAAAACAGTGACTTATTTATTAAACATTAGAGAGTGGTAGAGAGGCTTTGCTTCTCTACATCAAAATTATATTTACTTGATAAAGTATTACGAATAACACCAAAATATTGGTAAAGAGTGAGATATGAAGTCTTTTATTATAGGGATAGGTACTGAGCTAATAAGGGGTTTCATATTAGATACGAATGGTAACTATATAGCTAAATTCCTGAATTCTTTAGGTGTTGATGTAGTGGGAATTGTTATTGTTGGCGATGATAAGAAAATGTTAATGAAGACCCTGAGTTTCGCTTACGAAAATTCTGACATAATAATCACTACTGGGGGCTTGGGACCTACGAAAGATGACATAACGAGAGAATGTATATCTGAGTTCACAGGTATTAACTTTGTTTTTTCTGAAGAAATACTAGAGGAAATAAAGAGAAAATTTTTAGCGGTTCATAAGGAAATGCCGGTTTCAAATCAAAAGCAAGCTTTTATTCCGGAGAACGGAATAGTGATAAAGAACAGGGTAGGTTCGGCACCTGGTTTCATAATAAACAAGGATGGTAAGACAATTATTTCGTTACCTGGTGTTCCCAGTGAGATGATGGATATGCTAGAAAACGAAGTAAAGCTATACATGACAGGATTGCTGAGTAGTCAAAATGAAAAAGAGTTTATCGTGAGGATACTGGGTGTACCTGAATCAAGAGTTGATGAGATAGTAGCTGAGACGTTCAGCGGTAAGAAGTATGGTACTATAGCAGATTACGGAATAGTAGATGTGATATTCTACTTGGACCGTAGTAAATACGAAGAAGAGGTAAGGGAAATAAAAGAACGGATAATTGAGGAGTTTAAAAAAACTTTAGGGACTGTTCCTACAGCTCTCTTCCTTGAAGAGAGGAATGATATATCTGTAAATCTTAGGGATATTTTTATAAGCAAAGGGTTTACACTTTCTGTTGCTGAGTCTATGACAGGTGGTTACTTGTCACAGATTATAACAAAAGCACCTAATGCCTCAAAGTATTTCTTGGGAAGTATCGTTTCTTATTCTGAGGTGGCTAAGGAAAAAGCACTTGGGGTAAACAGAGGGAACTTACAAAAGTATTTTGCAACGAGTCCCGAAGTGACAAAGGAGATGGCAGAAAATGCTTTGAAGATTTTTGATAGTGACATATCAGTTGCAATAACAGGAATAGCGGGTCCTGAAACTGACTCATCAAAGAGAGAAGTAGGAACAACTTTTATATCAGTATCTTCAAAAAACAGTGGAACTATAACGAGAGAATTTAGATTGTTTGGTAACAGAGAGAAAATAAGGTTTTCGGCAGCTATACGTGCAATAACAATGCTAATAGAATTTCTAAGTGGAAGAGGTGCCGAAAATGAGAAAGGGTAGCTTAGTTGTTGACATTTCAGCTATAGTTTTGATTTCGCTACTTCTCACTTTAGGCGTATCTTATGTACTTTATTACTTGGCTAATTATAAGGTGCTGTATAACTACCTGGTGATAATCCTTTTTTTTGTTTTGTTTGTTGCTTGGAGGGTGTCAAGATTTATTAGGCTAAAGGGCACAAATGTATCTACAGTGAAGGCTGTTTATATTTCTTTTTTAAAACCAATACTTTTGTTTGTTCTCATCTTCTTGATTGTTTCAATAGTAATAGTTCTATCGTTACTCTTGAATATTTACTAAGTCTTCTTAGTAATCTATTCAAAGTTATAAAACGATTAAAGTAGGCTGGCTTTCTTTGAGTTAACTTGATAATTTTGTTGAAAAAATCCTGTGCTTCATAGCACTTTGTGCTATGTAGCACGTGTGCTGTGTAGCACTTGTGCTATGTAGCACTTGTGCCTAAGGCACTTGTGTCTGAGACACTTTCTTAGTTATTTGAGTGCTTAAAGGTGTTCATAACACATTCTTAACTAATGGTACTCTTCGATGAAAAAAGGTGTTGGAAAGCGAAGCTTTCCAACGAGTGCTTATTAGCACTTTCTTAATG
>Ga0272449_1000244_pt1 | contig 67989 bp, 66 predicted proteins | sample YNPCB0241_FD_198679 | JGI IMG/M metagenome (GOLD analysis project Ga0272449, IMG submission 198679) | Hot spring sediment microbial communities from Yellowstone National Park, WY, United States - YNP-CB-024-1 | ecosystem: Environmental > Aquatic > Thermal springs > Hot (42-90C) > Sediment...
TGGAACATTTGCGCCATGTTTTCTGGGTTGACTGCGTAGGCGGCTGTTGTTGCGAAGGCGCAGAAGCCTAGGCTATCAGTAACCGCGTAACAGTCTTCATGCCAACGCACAATCTCCGGACGATACTCCACGTAATGCGGTTGAGCCCACTTCTTGTCTCCAGTAAGTGTCTCTATTAATGCTACAGCCTCTGGACTACCACCAAACTCGGCGATGGTTTCGGTGTGAAGGTGATCTGGGCCTCGCGGGTTAACTGCAAACGCCAATGCGTAGGCCTTTGCCATTCTGGTGTCTACGTTAGATTGTTCTAGACCTTTGGAATTACATACGGCCCATTTCCAACTATCCTTTCCAACTTTTTCAGCAGCACGCTTTACTCCTTCAGCTAAAAGGTCACCAAGTTTGCCTTTTCTGAAAGCAATAAGGTGAATAGCCTCGATCATGGCCTCAGCATTTCCGAATCTTAAGTCAATTCCACCAGTATCCTCTTTAGTCAAGACGCCCCTTTCAAAGCACTCCATAGCCCAAGAGATTGCGGCTCCAGTTGAAATTGTGTCAAGTCCGTAAATGTTGCATAATTCATTTCCTTTAATTATTGCATCTGTGTCAATTACAAATGGTTGAGCACCTAGCGCTTCAAAAGTTTCAAATTCGGGGCCACCTGTGTAAATTCCCGCGTAAGGACCGATTTTAGCTTCTACGAACCGATGGCAGCTTATGGTGCAACTAAAGCATCCGACTCTCCGAAGCAAGTATCCCTTCTCAACCAAGTTTCGCCCGGATAACGGCTTTGGATCAGGCAAGTTGTCGTAAATGAAATTGCGATTGGGGAGTCGGTGTAATTCATTATCAAGTTCAAAAGAGTTAGCAGTTCCATATTCGTAGAGCACTTGCGCTCCGCTATCTTTTGCTAGGTTTTTTCTTGTTTGTAGGGCTAGTTCTCTGAATTCGTCTGGTTTCCATAGTTCTATGGTTTTTGTGCCTCTTACGGCTATTGCTTTAACTTTTTTGGAGCCCATGACGGCGCCTGCTCCGCCCCTGCCAGCCGCGTGATACACGGAGTTCATGACAGCCGCAAACTTCACAAGGTTTTCCCCAGCCGGCCCAATACATGCAACCTTAGCCTCTTTATCATCCATCTCCTCCACTATTGTTTCGGTTGTTTCTCTTACGTCCAGACTCCACAAGTGTTTAGCATCTCTAATTTCGACGTTATCATCTTGAATAGTTACATACACTGGATGATTAGCTCTCCCATGTATAACTAGGTGATCATAACCTGCAAACTTCAGTTCAGCGCCCCAGTGACCACCCATGTTAGTTTTTAAATAGAGGTTTGTTATTGGACTCTTACAAGTTATGGTTGTCCTTCCAGATGAGGGGGCTGTTGTCCCGGTTAAGGCTCCTGTCCCGAAAATCAAAACGTTTTCTGGTCCGAGGGAATCTATTCCAGGCTTAGCGATTAGGTCCCATAGTAGTTTCGCGTTTATGCCTCTGCCTCCAAGGAAAAGTTCGCCGAGCCTTTTGTCGAATTCTTCAGTCCATATCTTTTCCTTAATTAAGTCTATATGGAGGATTTTTCCATGCCAACCGTACATTTTCTATTTTACTCCATCAATTGTGGCTGATATCTTGATACATTTTCTAGTGAACGCCACTTTTATAAAGGCTTTTGAAATGGTTAATTTAAAATAAAAGTGGCTATGTGAAGAAAATCGAGTTGTCATACTTTTACCGGGTTCTGCGATATCCAAATTTAAATGTCACCTTTTAGCTTCCAATAGCGCTAATGATCCGAACTTATCCGTTCGGCGGTGCTCCCACAATAATCCTAGTCACGGCTGATAAGTCTGCTCGGTTTGTTGAGTTTGATTGTGCAGCGGCTGCCAAAAAGATTATGATTGCTGCTTAATCGCTGGGCTTGGATTCGCATGTGATGGTGATGACTGAGTTGATTTTCAAGTTGGAAAAGGGGAAAGAGTTCAAAATAGAATTGGAGATTCCCGAAGGATATGAGCACATATGCACGGTAGCCCTAGGATACAAGGATGAGAATCCGCTGCCGAGGTCGAGAAGGAAAGATGTAATAAACTAAATAAGATAGCCGTGCATATTTTAGAGAACAAGCTGGGTTATTATTAAGGCTATAAGGAGTATTGGCAGAATTTTCAATGCTTTCTTGTTGAATTTTTGCGCTTCCTCTGTTTTCTTTGCATCTACAAGTTTCATTATGTAGACAGATGCTGAAAGGTTGTAGAGGAAAATCGCGTATATTGCAATCATCATTCTGTCAGCTAGGGTCAGATAGCCCACGGGTGGTATGCCGCTTAGTAGTGCCAAATGAAAAGCTGTTGCAGACATGAGGGTTGTTACGCCTAGGCCTATTCTTTGGGCGAAGTTTTGGGGCGATATGGCGAAAGAGAGCAAAGATATTGTAGTTATAACTGCAATGGGCAAGACGCTTTTGATGAAAGATGAGATTACGGGACGCTTTAAAGTGATGCTGAAAATAAATCTTGAGTATGCTTCATCGCCATATGAATGTTCTGTTACGTCAACTTCGAAATCTCCAATTTCCCAACCCGCCACATTTGCTGCCTCATCAATTGCCGATGTTGGGTCTGCTTCAAAGGTTAAGAGAGAGGCGTTGAGGTTCTTGTGTTCTAATTCCACGGTAAGTTTGTGGGTTTCATATGGATAACGCGAGAAATCGAAGGTTCTTATGAAATCTCCCTTAATGCGGTATTCCAAATATCCAAGAGTTTCGTTTTTCTTAACTTCATATTTTGTTGCGGGTATTCCGTTGACAAATTCAAAATCTTTCACGTCGTCTACGCTTATTTCAGAAGGGTTGAACCAGAACCATAAATAGAAATCCAATCGGTAACTGCTGGCGGCTAAATCCACTTTTTCGACGTTTACAAGCAAAACTCCAACCATAACGTTTGTAGGATTACTTGAAGAATTGTCGGCTCTTGCGCTAAATGTCAGAATTGAAAAAAGAGCCAGAATCACCAACAATAAAGGTATCCGCCAAATTTTCATATATCCCACCTGCAAAGCGGCAAACGTGTTTTTGCTTCATAAGCCAGTTTGTTATATAAAAATTTTGGAAAACATTTTACAAGAGACAAATCAGAACCGCCCCAATTTTTTATAATGGAAAGGTTTACGTCTAAACACATGGTGGGCAAATATATGCTCTCAATGCAACAACACTTTTTCTTAAATAAAAAAGAAGGTTAAGCCACTTAAGTGCAAACTTTTCGTGTGCGCAGCGGAAAATCTAGAGGGGGAGGGTCGCTATTGGCGTTTTCTACAACCAAAAATATGTAGAATACTGATTTATGGTTGGTGGCGCTTCAAATATGCTTCGATTGTTGGATATATCGCCTTAACCCTTTCTTGGCGTTTTTTAGCGTTTATGCCATGCTGCAGCATTGTGAAGGCGCGTGGTGTGCTGAACTTTTCAACTTCGCCGTTTTCCCTTTTTCGCAGTATCCTTATGCAATCGTCCACTATGCAGTTTATGACGCATGCGCCGCAGTATATGCAAAGTTCCTCTGTTATGCCAATTTCGCCTTTGGACTGCCAATAAAGTGCGTTTGTTGGACACGCTTTAATACAAAGTTTGCATTCAACGCCTTTGCATGTTCTCTTGTTTATGGATATTTTTCCTTCGATGAAAAACTCTTTTACTCCAAGCGGAGACAGAAGTTCTTCTCTACGCTTCTTTTTAGCCTTCTCAGCAGTTTCAGTTAATGCTTTGAATATGTTAAAGTTCCGCGTCTTGCCAGTTTTTCCTTGCATTTGCTTCATCTTTGAGTTAAACATGCAGTTAAGGAATGAATAATCTATAACCATCATGAATTATAACTGTTTACTCAAAATAAAGGCGCCAAATCACCTTCACCGCTCAAAGAAGGGCGAAACTTATAACTTGGCTAGACAGTTTATAGTTATGAGGTAAATCGAAATGTGCGAATTTACAGTTATACTTGATGGCAAGACAGTTTTCAAGGATGTTGTTTACGCAAAAATGGAAAGCAACAACCTAACCCTAAAAAACGTTCTAGGAGAAACCAAAACCATCAAAGACTGCAAAATAATGGAAGTCGACGTAAACTCAACGCGCCTAGTTCTGGCAAAAACCTAAAAGCCCGCAAACGCCACAATAAAGCCAGCAGCCAAACCAAGAAATATTGGGAAAGGCAACCCTGGAAACATCCCCTTCTTCTCCACCATCTTAAAGGTTATGAAGCATCCAGCCAAAATTCCCATTATAGAGGCTACGCACGAGTTTAAGCCGAAACTTAGGAGCATATGCCCAGAAAGCATCGAATAAAAGGTCAAGTCTCCCAAACCCATCTGAATGTCCTTAAAAGAGAAGCTTAAACCCTTAAGCTGTTCTAAACCGCTGCGGGCGATTTTGCCGACTGGTCCATGATAGACGGCGAATGCGTCATAAACTGCCAAGAAGCTTAAGATGAGCACGGTGCTAAGCGTTGGTATTGATATTCCCAGAAAGGCGCCTAAAGCTCCACCCAAGCCCAAAATAGCCATATTCGCCGCGGTGCTCTTGTTTCCAAAAACCGCAAAATCCGCTATAAACGTTATGAAGGCAGATAGAGCTAGCGCCAAGACATCCACTTCATAGACCATGAATCTTGCAAAAAAGGCTGAAAGGTACACGTATGAAAACGTGAAGAAGGCAAGTGTTAAAGATAATCCTATAATCCATTTTATCAGATTTTGATTTCTTCTCTTAACAAGAATGTATAAGAGTCCAGCGCCAACCCCCACAAGAACAACAAAATATACGGCGTTGCCAATAGAGCCAACGCCTTCTTCAAAAGGCGTGACCGCGTAAATCTCCAAAGGCGAAGTCACAAGCAGAAAAGCGCAGAAAATGCCGAAAATCAAGCTTGCAAGAACGGGAACCAAAGTTAAAATCGGCGCCTCAAGCCTAAACTTCAATCTTTCACCCACGCATGGCTAAAGCGTTAATTTTCGTTTGACACTTGTTACAGAATAAGCTTTGCTTTCTGTCAGTTTCGAAAATGGAATTGGAAAAATACATGACACAGAACGGATTAGAACAATGCGTCAAACCAAACGTGTGCCCCAACTCATGCACAGCTTCCTTTGTTGCACGTTCAACAAGAATCTCCATGTTCGGCTTTTTCCCATAAAACCCGGGCTTAAGCCTAAACAACGATATAAGCGCCACCTTTCCTGGACATTCAGCTTCTCCAAAAACGAAATTTAACTCTGGAACGAAAATGTCTAGTTCTATTATTCCCAAAAGGCGGTCGAAAGCCTTTTCCTTTTCAGCGTATGCACGTATTCGCCTTAAAATAATGTCTGAGCGGTGCTGTTCACGCACCTTGTCGTAAGCTTCGCTTGGAACCGATAGAGTTTCGCTTATCAACGTGCACTTTGCTTTTGGAAAGACTATTCTCAAATTTTCTTCAATACGCTCTACAACTTCGCTGTTCACTTCACCAACACGCAATATCCCCATTTTCATGCTCTCACTTCAAACTTCAAAGACGTCGCCAGTTCTCGGGGCAAATGCTTCCAATCCGAGCTCGCTTTTAATCCACTTAGCAAAAAGCTCGCAGTTTCCTTCTGCACCGTGAACCACGTAGATTTTTGGTTTTCCGCCAAGGCTTTTAACAGCCTCCTTAAGTTGGCTTGCTCCACAATGAGATGAAAAATCAAAATGCTCAACCCGCGCTTTGACCTTTCGCATTTTTCCATCAATCAAACATACGCCTTTCTCCAAAAGCTCCCTACCAGGAGTTCCAGGAATCTGGTAACTAACAAGAAAAATTGCATTTTGAGACTTTTTGCCAACTTTTGACGTGTAAAAAACGGCTGGACCGCCCTTAAGCATGCCCGCTGGCGCAATTATGACACCAGGCGTTTTTGTTGCTTTTCTTCTGTCTCGCCATCCCTCAACCCAGTCAGCAGCATGCATTGCGTCAACAAAGAGTTTCTGGTCTCTCAAAAACTCCTTATAAGTCATCATTATTTTGCTTGCTTCCCGCGCCATCCCATCAATTGTTACGGAATATTCAAAATGATGCGCCGCCAAAACGCATGCAATTTCCTGCGACCTGCCAACGCCGAATGCTGGAACGAGAACGGTTCCTCCTCTTTCGACGACTTCTGTTACTTCCTCTACAAATTTTCTCTCCAACTCCAGCCTTTCTGGATGGTCTTCATTTGCATATGTGCTTTCGATTATCACGGCGTCCAAGTCTTCATAGTTCATCTTTGCGCCTTCTAGAAGCCTCGTGTCTATAGTGTTGAAGTCTCCAGTGTAGAGAAGCCTTTTACCTTCAGCTTCTATGAGTATCTGGGCGCTTCCAGGCGTGTGTCCTGCGTTTAACAGTTGAATTTTCATGTCTCCTAGTTCTTCTTCAACGCCAAAATCCAAGTGCTTGTTGCTTCTCATCATAGACCTTAGCTCAAGATATTCGTATGGCAGGTAGTAGCTTGAAAGGTGTATGAAATCTGAAACTAGGAGTTGGGTAAGTTCGAGGTTTAGCTTGTTAGTGTATAAGGGTTTCTTGCCATGAATGTAGAATATTGGGACTGCTCCAGAATGGTCTAGGTGGCTGTGCGTCAAAATTAGGGCGTCCACCTCTTTCGGCGGAATATGCATTGGAAACCCTGGTTCATGGTTCAGCATTACACCGCAGTCCAGCAACACCTGTTTCTTTTCAGTTTTTACTGCTATGGCTATTCTGCCAACTTCTCGTGTTCCGCCCAGAAATCTAATCTGCAACCAAACTCATCCTTTTCATTTCGACTAACGCATTAACGCAATAATCATTCATATTTCTCTTTTAAAAATGTATTGACCTTCCAGTCGAAGAAGCAACCCTAACAAGCCCACTTTTAATAGCCCTCAAAACTTCGTCAACATCAAGTGCAGCTTGGACCTCCGTGTAAGCGGTCCACAACTCCTCCACAGAATGTGCGTCGCTTCCAGCAACACCAGGCAAATTCATTGTTTTAGCCAAGTTTTCAGCCAACTTGTTCACGTTTGGCGGGGAAGCGCCGTTTAGAACCTCTATGGCGTCAACGGGATATTTTTGGGCTGAATCGCCCAAACCATAAGCCCTATATGGATGGGCAACAACGACCAAACCGCCATTTTGCCGTGCAAAGTCAATAATGTCTCTAACAGTCCAAGGCTTGGGCGGAAGTTCCTCAACGCCTAAAACTATTAGGTCTCCTTCGGTTGTGGCTATTTCGACGCCTGGAATTATTAAGATGTCTTGGTATGCCCGTGCTAATTCGCGAACTTTATAGTATCCTTCAACTGTGTTGTGGTCTGTTACGGCTGCTGCCCTTATGAATGGATGCGCATAAAGCCTTTCAACCAACGTTTTTGGATGAATTGTAGCGTCAAACGAGTAGTTCGTGTGAATGTGTAAGTCAGCCACTATCAACCTTGTTCACTCATCCCTCCAACACTTCTTTAAGCCACACTATAACTGCTTTGTCTCGTCTTTTCTCTGCGCTGAAATGCTTAAACCTAACATTACTTTCGCGGCAAGCCTTTATGCAGGCGCTTAAAACGGTTTTATCCCAATTTTCTTCGTCGTTAAAAAGCAAAACTGCATCATAACCCATGCGCTTTACGCATTCTCCAACTTGACTTGCCACGTACTCTCTTGTTTCCTTGTCTGGCGGAAAAACTGTTTCATGCTGTGAAAGCGGATAAACCTCATCAAGCTCTATTGGGATTACGCCGAAAGGTGCAGCGTAAACGCAAACATGAATTTTGTCCATGCCCTGCCTAAAATTGTTTGCAACAAGTTTTAGGCGTTCTTTCACTTCTTCGGCTTTGTGAAATGGCTTTGTCTGCGTCATGGGCAAAAGCAAAAGAACTTTTGCGCCTTCTGGTTTTGAATAGCGTTCCGCCATGCGTATTCTGTGTCTAACAACTTCTGGTCTAGAAAGCCCTAACGCGCTGTAGAAGAATAAGCCGCTTTTCTTTACCGTTGGCGCTTGTTTCTCAATAAAACCTTCATAAAGCCTAAACTTTTTGAGCGCTTGAAGCAGAGATGGATGTCCATGCGCCCTTAATTCCAGATGCTCCCAAAGTCTGCCATCACGTATCGCTTGTTTAATGCATTTTAACTCCGCAAGGCAAACGTAAAGGTTATGTTCAGCAAGAAACGCCTCCCTTTCTTTTTTGGGGCTTTCCAAAACTTCCTTCGGCGTTTTTGTGGAACACTTTGGGCATGTGCACGGGAAATATTCAAGTTCGCTGAGTTTCCAAGTGCCACTGTCAGTCATGTAACGGTTTTCTCTAGCATATAGTGCGTATGCAGCCGAATCGAAAAGGTCGCATCCAAGCGCAACAGCCAACGAGAACATCATGGGATGCCCAGCGCCGAAAAGGTGAAGAGGCTTATCTAAGGGTAGGTTCATCTTCGCCGTCATAATCATATCAACAAGAACATCAAAACGGTAACGTTCCATAACCTCTGTTGGGCTTCCAAGAGCGTAAATATTGAATGGAAGCTTTCCCATTTCAACGGCTGATTCTGACACAAACTTTAGGTATTTTCCTCCCTGGACTGGCCCAACCCACAATATGTCTTCACGAGTTTTAACCCTAAAAAGTTCTTTTGCTCTCTTCAGCGTTTCTTTCACAGTTTTTTCTGCAACTTTTTCTGAAACTTTCCAGCCTGTTGGCAAATCCAAAATTGTTGCGATGTCAGTGTTTATGCGCTCTTGATACGCAATTATTTCTTTTGGGCTTACTTCGATGTCTCCGTAAACGAGGATTTGGTAGGCGCCTGAATCCGTCATTATGACGCCGTCATAGCCCAAAAACTTGTGCAGTCCCTGTTCCGCTGGTTCGTTCTGGAAGTGTTTTTTGAGTATGTAGGCGTTTGTTATTAGGGCTTCAAAGCCTATTTCTCTAATTTTTCGCGGAGGGACTAGCTGCACGGCTGGGTTTACAACTGGAAAAAGGAGTGGCGTTTCAACTGTGCCGCTTTTAGTTTTAAGTTTTCCAATTCTGGCGAGTAAGTCTTTATCTTTAACCTCGAAAGCCATAACCGCAACCTTAAACAGAATCAGCTAAACACACTTATATCGCGTTTTCTTTTAATCACCCATAAACGCGCTTTGGAAAGTGCTCCAGCATGGTCTGCAACATACAAATCTACGAAAAACCAAAACTGAAAGACCCAGTTTTAATTGAGGGCTTGCCTGGAATAGGATTCGTCGCCAACATAGCTGCCTTGCATTTGATACATGAACTGAAGGCTAAACTTTTCGCTGAAGTTTTGTCAGATGCTTTCCAAGACTTGGCTGTAACCACGGAAACTGGTGGAACCCGCTCTCCAATAAACGAGTTATACTACTGCAGAAGAGAAGATGGGGGGCGTGACCTAATAATTTGGTATGGTAACACTCAAGCCCTAACGACTTTTGGGCAGTATGAGCTTTGTGGACAAGTTTTGGGCCTAGCGCAAGAACTTGGTTGTAATCTCATAATCACGCTGGGAGGTTTCAAAGTTGAAGAGGCGAAAGCAACACCACAAGTTTACTGTGCGGCTACCGACGCCGAAACTTTGAATGAAATTTTAAACCTTGGCGCCAAAACAATGGTTGGCCAAATATTTGGTGTCGCTGGGATTCTGATAGGTTTGGGAGGGCTTAGGGGCCTTAAGGGCTTTTCGCTTTTGGTTGAAACATTGGGCACTTATCCTGACGCTAATGCTACGCGTTATGCATTGTCCGTGTTGAATAACTTTCTTAAATTGAACGTTGACATGTCAAGGCTGGACTTGGCTGCGGAGAAAACTCAAAAAATACTTGAATCTTTCGGTTTAATTAGAACAATCAAGGAAGAGCGCAAGAAGGAAGAGCAGCAGTTCCGCTGGTTCGTCTAATCATGCGAGTTGTAGAAACTCCTTATTTCAGCGATTATTTTTTCCAAGCTTGCGTGCGGCTTCATTTCTTCTCTCCAATCCTTTGGAAGTTTTCTTCGAAAGTTTCCAGCAGCTCGTCCATCCATGATGACGATTATTCCCTTATCCTCTGGGCTTCGTATAAGCCGTCCAGCAGACTGTGCCAAAGCATTTAAACATGGTATGTCGTTCGCGTATTCCATGGCTTTTTCCCCAAATTTTTCCGTAAAATACTTGTAAAGCGCCTCTTGCAACTCTGTTTTCTTCGGATATGGCAGTCCAACAATGACGACTGCTGAAAGCATGCTTCTTCCCTCCGTGGTCATGTCAACGCCCTCGCTTATTTTGCCCCTAGCCACGCCGAAAACCGCGCATCTCCTGTTTTCCTTCAAAAACCTCAGCACATCTAAAATTTTTGTTCGCCTTTCCTCGGCTATAACTGGAAAATCAAACTTCGCAATTTTCAGAATTTCTCGCATTATCTCGTAAGATGGAAAGTAAACGGCTATGTTTCCATCAACCTCCGAGGTTATTCGCGTCAAATGCGCCGAAATTTTCTTCCACTGCTCCGCGTTGCGCTCTTCAAATTTTGTCGTGACCGCCCTATCCACTATTATAAGCCTATTTTCAGGAGGGAATGGACTTGGAAGTTCCATGGTTTCGCAGCGGTTTCTCTCGATTCCCAGAACATCCATGTAATAGTCCATATGCCACAAAGTTCCAGACATAAGTATAGCCGAACGCAAATCGTTAATTACGCTTGCAGCCAACGCTGGGTCCAGACATTTAATTCCCAACCTTACGCGTTTCCTATTGTTTCTCAAGTTTTCTACTTTTACATACCTCACGTAACTGGAGCCAGCAACGCCTAAAAAGTTTGATATGAAGTCTGCGCATCTGGACGTGTATGAAACTGGGTTTCTGCCCATTTCTGCCCTTTTTAAGCGGACAGTTTCGCCGGCATCTGCAATTTCAGAAACAATCTCTGAAAGTCTGTTGACGTTTAAATCCAAGCTCCTAAGCAATGTGTCGATGAATTCTTCTATTTCAATGACGTGTTCAACGTCAAGTCCATAATCTCTGTAAACTTTTTTACCGAACTGCACCATAACCTTATGCAGCGCATCAAGAAAACCATAATCTTCTAAACCAAAATAGGCTATTTCTCTTTGCGCCCTTCTCACGGAAGTTGTGGACAACTCGTCAGACATCAAACCAGCAGCATAGTATGGTAGGCTATGTGCCTCATCAAATACACAGTTTATTTTTTCGGTTTTTATTCCAGCCCTACCGAGGACGGAGCCTCTAATAGCGTCAACGAGAATGTAATTGTAATTGCCAATAATTATGTCCGCATATTTCGTTAGAATCCTCGTAACCTCGTATGGGCAAAGTTCTTCATCCCTACAAATGTTATAAACCTCTTCCGGGAGTAGCGGTCCAACGCTTTTTATCTTGTTGACCACGTTTTGGGCAAGCCAGCTTGGTTTCCAAGCGTTATATGCTCTGTCATAGAATTTACAAGTTTCTCCAAGAGCGCCGCTTTTTAAACCTTTGCAATAATGCAGAAAATCACGGTAGCTAACATCTTTAAGTCTATGATTTTCAAGTGCATGTGGACACATTTCCTTTTTGCTTTTGAAAACCGATGCCGCGAGGCTTATGTTACACTTTTCCTTTATGCCTTTAAGTTCTCTACAATAGATTTCAAGCTGATTTTTAGTTCTTGTTAAAGCTAGGAGCCGCCCAACCGTGTTGTTTGCACTTTTAGCCATGAGAAAAGCTGTTAAAACGGAGATTGACTTTCCAGTTCCGCAGGGAGAAGAAAGCAAACCTATCTTTCCGCTGTTGAAAACGTTGAAGGCAAATTTTATTGCGTTAAGCTGGAAAGGGCGAAAATTTTGGTACGGAAAGAATTCTCTTACTAAACCTTCAAAATCATGAGCACTCGCGCCTTTAAAAACCGCGCTTGAAGTTCTTTTCAGCAGAGTTCCACATTTTGCGCAGAAGCGACTTTTCTGGTATTCTTCAACTGAATATTTCTCGCCGCATCTTCGGCAGACAAATATCGCTTCAACCATGGCAATCATTCTTTATTTTAATCCTTAAACAAGAAAAGAGGAGATGAAGCGGCATTTAAATTACTGTCCCTTTATTTCGCTGACAAATTGCTCATAAACCTTCTGCACACGTTCCGCGGCTGGACCAGACCCCTCCACAACGCCTTTTTCTGTTACTTTAACCTTGTCCATGACCCAAATGAACCCTTTATCCTCGTAAAGCTTGACCATCGTTGGAAAAACCTTTTCGAGACGGTCTGCCAAGGCTTTCAGGTCGAATGGTTTTTCCACGCTTAGTATTTGGGCAACTACGCTTCCGTTTAGGAAAACCCTGTGCAAAACTTTTCCTTCTTCATCTTTTGCTTCAGCCAAGACAAGGCTCAAGTTGTCGGGGTTTATTCCTATCAACGTTCCATTGTAAGTCTTTCCAGTTGTTGTAGAAACAATTACGGTTCTATCAACGAGCGCCGCTACTTCGGTGAAAAACTTTCTCTGCGCCACAGACAAATCTCTAACCTCCTTTACACTAGGAATTGCGAAACAACTATTTAGAATTTAACAAATAAACCATGCGTCAGACAGATTTTCTATCAACATCTTGCTTGGCAAGCACAATAGTGTTTGAAGGCAAATCTCTACTGACAGTCACGTTTGGGCCAACCCAAGTGTTTACGCCAACTTTCACGCCTGGCATGAAAAGCGCGTTTATACCAGTTTTAACGTTGTCGCCTAAAACTGCTCCCAATTTCCTTCTTCCAGTATCAACAACCTCATCCTTCACCATCATTTTAACGGTTTTTCCGTCAAGCCTATAATTTGCCGTTATTGTGCCAGCGCCCAAATTACAGTTCTCGCCAATTATGCTGTCTCCAACATAAGATAAGTGACCGATGTGCGCCTCATCCATTATTATGCTGTTTTTTATTTCACAAGCATTTCCTATGCGAACCCTTTTTCCAACACTCGTGCAGGGGCGAATGTAACAGTTAGGCCCTATGTCGCTTTTCTCATCGATAAATGCTGGGCCTTCAATGTATGCGCCCGAGCGTACGCGTGCGCTTTCCGCAACTGTTACTGGTCCTATTAGATGTGCGCCTTCTTCAACGTTCCCCAGCGCCTTATGTCTCATACGTGTTAGAATCCAACAGTTTGCTTCAAGCAAGTCCCAAGGTCTACCTATGTCCATCCACTCTTCCTTCGGAATTTTTGCTGCAAGAACGTTCTTTTTCTCCTTAATCAAAAGTGATATTGCGTCTGTTATTTCCCACTCGCCTCTAACAGAGGCTGAAGTTTCCCTTATCTTTTCAAATATTTCGGTTGAAAAAACGTAAATTCCAGCATTAGCCAAATTTGTGGACGCTTCGCCTCTTCTCGGCTTTTCAACAAGTTTCTTCACTTTGCCTTCATCGTCTAACTCAACCATGCCATAGTTTTCTGGAATTTCAACTGGAACAACAGCCATTACGACTGACGACGCCTTTTCCTTTCTATGTACGTTTAACACTCTGCTTACAGCTTCTTTTGAGAAGAGCAAATCACCATAAACCAGTAGGAAAGTGTCGTCCACAAATGGTTCAGCAGCGCTTACTGCGTTGCCAGTTCCAAGCACAGCTTTTTGTTCTGTATATTCAATCTTTAACCCAAAATTTTCTCCGTTGCCAAAGTATTCGCGGATGACCTTTCCCATGTAATGGGTAATGATTAAAATTTCGTTTATCCCAGAGGCTTTCAGAGCGTTTAAACAATGCTCAAGTAGCGGTTTTCCACCAATTTTTATCATGTGCTTTGGTCTTGTCAACGTAATTGGCTGAAGTCTAACGCCCTCTCCGGCTGCTAAAACTACTGCCTTCATTTCTTCATCCCAGCAATCAACTCTTTAACGGCTAAGCTACCCCTTTTCATTATCTCCTTCGCATGTTTTAACGATTTACCCTCAGCAGTCAACCTTATGAGAGGCTCCGTGCCAGAAGCCCTAACCAAAATCCACCCTTCAGAAAGAGTTAAGCGGACACCATCAACGGTGGATAAATCGCGGCATTCTGGAAAAACGGTTTTCAAATGTTTTGCTGCCTTTGCCACAACAGCATATTTAATCGTGTTTCCACAAGCGATGTTTTCTCGGACAACCACGTATCGTGGCACATCAGCGACGAAATCCGATAAACTCTTGTTTACATCTTCTAAAGCTTTCAGAAGCAGTGCCGAAGACAAAATGCCATCCGGACAATAATGGAATTCTGGGTGTATCCATGCCCCGCATGGTTCTCCACCAAAAACAGCCTTAACACTCTTCATCACTTCGGCAATGTATATGTCGCCAACTTTCGTTCTAACAACCTTTCCACCAACAGCCTTCACCACATCATCAACGCACATTGAAGCTTCAACATTAGTTACAACAAAGCTTCCACGCTTTTTCTTCGCAACATACGCGGCATAAGCCGCCAACACGCGGTCAAAATCTACAAAAATTCCCTTCTCGTCAATAAACGCTGCTCTGTCTCCATCCCCATCATACGCCACGCCCAAATATGCTTTAAGTTCGCGGACAATGTTGGCAAGCGGCTTTAGGGATTCAGCGTCCGGTTCCGGGCTCCTCGCTGGAAAGAATCCATCTGGCTGTGCATTTACCGTTGTTACCTTACAGCCTAAAATCTTGAAAATTGCGGGTGCAAGACTGTATGTTGCTCCACATCCAGCATCAACAGCTATGTGCCATTTCCTACGCAGCTTTATGGTCTTGCATAACGCTTCTACGTATCTTTTGCTTTCGTCAACCGACACAAGTTTGCCAATTTTTTGCCAGTCAGCAAAAGAAAAACTTTCTTTCCTAATTAACTTTTCAATTTCACCTTGTTTCTTCTCGTTGTACGCGGTTCCGTCTCCATCAAAAATTTTTATGCCGTTATATTGAGGCGGGTTATGCGAGGCTGTTATCATAACTCCAGCGTCAGCTTTCAAATTACTTGTTAAATAGGCTAGTGTTGGCGTCGGCAGAACACCTAAACTATAAGCGTCTGCGCCTCCAGCTAGAATTCCAGAAACTAACGCGTTTTCAAGCATCAGCCCAGAAACTCTTGTGTCTCTTGCCACGAGCACCTTTTTCGCTTTGCTGAAGGTTGCTATGGCTAAGCCAACTTTCACCGCTAACGTCGGCGTTAAATCGGCATTGGCTACTCCTCGGATTCCAGAACTGCCGAACAGCTTTGCATTCACGGTTTTCACCTAAACATCTCTCTATGGTTAGAAATTGGAATTTCCTTAAATAGTTATGCAGTAAAGCCCCGATTTACGTTTTCAGAAAATTTTCACAGAATTTTAAAAGCTGTTTTCTTGTTGGATGTCTTCCATCCGCGCTTGAAATGTAATATGCGGCAACAGCGTTCGACAACATCAATCTTGCCTCATCTGAAAGGTTGGATGCGTACCCCAAAATGTTACCAGCATTCCAAGCGTCACCAGCGCCAGTAGCCCTTAAAACTCTAACTTTGAAGGCTGGAACGACGACAAGCTTCTTTTTTGTGAATGTGGCTGAAAAGAGCGTGGTGTGCAAGTCCAACCTTGCGGAAATCTTTGCCGCTAAAATTTTGGCAGACTCTTTAGCTAATTCTTCAATGGCTAAGCCTTTTTGCACATTTCCTCTGAAATTGGTAGCAATGTGTTTTGCATAGCAAATCGCCTCATTTTCGTTTACGCTTAAAATGTCCAAATCTCTGCTTTGCAAAACCTTTTTCACCAGTTTTGGAATTTTTTCCTTGTTTGGTGTTGGATCTGCTGTGTCATAGTAAGTTTTGCCTCTTCCGCTCTTTTTCACGTAGCGGAAAATTTTTTCTGCAAGTTCTGTTCCAAAGCGTCTAGTTCCAGCCCAGTTGAAAACGCAAACGTAGTCTGCCTCTCTAATTGCTTCAAAATCACTTTCATCCAATAGTTCTAGGCTGAAATCGGATAGTGAGCCTAAATCTCTAAGCATAACGTTTGCTTTGCCGCTTTCGGTGTTAAATTCAAGGGCTGTTGTTATTGAAGGTTTTTTGCAGATTTTTATGTGTGATAAATCAACGTTAAGTCGTTTAAAATGGAGCTTTAGCATTTGTTTTCCAAACTTGCTTGTGCAGATTATTGGTGTAACCCTTGCGCCTAGGAGGGCTAGGGCTGACGCTGTGTTTGCCGCGTTTCCGCCTCTAAAGTCCGTTTGGCTGATGTTGTCTATGCTGCCTCCTTTTCTCTTTACAACGGCTTCAGCTTCTTCTGAAAACTCTTTTAGGTTGCTTTCTATGTGGATTAGGCGGTCTAGGAAGAAGTCTGGCATGACAACCACGTTTGGTTTGCATGCGTCTTTTTTAAGGAATTCTGTTACTTCTTTAATGGCGTCAGCGTGCATTTTCTTCACTGATAGATAATATTTGCTGAATGTAAATAATGCTTATTAGAGAACTCTGGTATAGGCGTCTTTCACTAGCGTATTTAAAGGGGTTGTTGATGGGAACTTGCAGTCTAGAAAAGTTTTCCTAACAGTATTCATAATCATCGGGTTTGCGATGAAAATCCTAGCAGAGTTTGTACACGAAGTTCTCGGGCATTCCCTTTTTGTCGTGCTTTTTGGCGGTGAAATAACAAACCTTTACATAAGCGTTTTATGGCCATACGAGTATTCCTATGTATATTGGAACTTGCCAAACGCTACGTCTATGCAGCTTGCTTGGATTTATGCAAGTGGAATAATTGTATGCATGGGGCTTTCATTTATAATTCAAGCCTTTCTAATCCTCAGAGGCAGAGTTTGGTTTCATTTTGAAATTGCCCTTTTTTGGCTTGCTTTCTGGTCTCTTTTGAGCTCCTCTGGGTATCTTTTGATTGGCGGCTTAGCATCATTTGGCGATGTGAAAGAGCTTATTGAGTTAGGCGTTTTAACGGGCATGTTTTCCGTGTTTTTGGGACTTGCAGCGTTTGTCATTGGTTTTGTGGTTTTATCTGCGATTCTTAAGAGGGCGCTTGTTGAAGTTTTTTCTGTGGAAAAAGCAAGGTTGGGTGTTGCTGCTTTTTGGCTTATAATTCCGTTTTTGGTGGCTATTATGGTGGTCAGCCCTGAGAGAAACCTAAATTTAGCTTATTTGCCGCTGGCTTTTGTTCCAGCTTTAATTTCATATCTTATGGAGCGCTTCATTTTTGCATCAAAGCACGAGGTCGATGCATATCCAGATGATGTCGCCGATGAATAACGCTATTATTAAGCCTGCTGTGATAAAAATTAGCATTGGCAATCCAGGTGTTGCCCAAACAGTTTTTTGGATTTTTTCTTTTTCGGCGGCTTTCTCTAGTCTTTCTATTATGGCGTTTCTTTCTTCATCTTTTGGTATTACCACAAGTTTTCGTTTGAATCCTTCGGGGTTCTCTTCTATGTCTTCCATTGGGTAAAGATGCCATTTCTCCTTAAGTTTTTGAATTGGCATTTTGTAGCCTGTTATTAGGACGAGGATTTTCTTTCCGAAGGGTTCGCTTTTGAATTCTTCAAAGAGTTTTTTGCCGCTTTTCTTGTGCCATACAACGTTGTATAGGAGTATGTAGATTGCTGTGGCTGCCGCTAATAGAATTGAATTGTTGAAGACTGTTAGTGGGAATAAAGTTCGTGCAATTGGCGAGATTTCCTTAAAGATTGGTTTGAAAATGTTTTGTGGGTAGAATGGTAGTGCAAGCGCTAGGCACATGAGGGCTTTTGCGTCTGCACCTCCGAAGCCTCCAGCGTAAAAGAGGACTATGGCTAGAGCTGCTGTTAAGCCGAATGATAAGCCATAAAATTGAAGCGTTTGAAAATCCTCGTAGATGATTAGTTCGGTTATTGTTAATGCGAGTGCTAGTGGTGCGTAGAACATCCAGACGCTGTTGCTTACTTCGCGTGTTTTGTAGTCGCTCCATGAAGCATAAACTAGAAAAAATAAACTTATGGCCGTCCTTGCTATGCTTAATAGTTCTTGCAAGATGTACACCGTTTAGATTGTCTTATCTTGGTCTATTGTTAACGGGTTAAAATAATGTTGAGGATAAATTCTAAAAGGTTTCTGAGAAAGGTGGTTAGGTTAGTGGTGCTTGCTCCGAGAATGGACCTAGCGGTTGTTGTCCTGCTGATGGTATGATTTTGAAGTAGTATACTGTTCCAGGACTCCAGTCGAAAGTTACGGTGAGTCTAATAATTTGACCTGCGGGGAGCGGTTCTGGAAGCGGTGGGTTTGTTGTTTGATTTTGTAGCGTTTGAGGCGAGGTTCCTATGTAAACTTGGATTATTTGCGTGTCTGACGTTCCAGAATTTCCAACGTCAATATCTATCTTTTTCGTTCCCGCGTCATTGTAGAAGCGCACATTTGCTTTATACAATATCACGCCTGCTTGTTGTCCTGCGCTGCTCATGTATGTCATTACCCAAGCGTATGTTACGACTATGGCGGCTACTGCTATTACGATGAGTAGGAGTGTTGCGAGTATGGGCGATATAGCCTTTTTAGACTTCAACATTTTTTGTTTCGGCATAGTGTTTCACCCATTGCTGTTTAGGAAATCTAACGATTACTTATTTAACTTATATGAACTTGAAATCAACATTCCAAATTAATTACGCACTAGTTTTCCGTAGTCACAGTTATTGTTGGCGGATGTTCAACAAGAACCCATAAACCGCTACCGTCGCTCTTGTAAATCGGCGTGTAACTTGCCCCCTCAAAAGTAACAATCGCACCATACCAGCAAATATCCAAAGCATTGGTAAAGTTGACTATTGTGCCGAGAGCCTTAGCCACTGGTAACACTTCAATAATGCCCGTGTTTGTTACGTTGAGGGCACCAGTTGTGCTGCCAGTCATGCCCTCAAAAAAGTATAGCATTTCGTTGGCTTTGTCTGTGAGCATTATTCCAAATCCCCTTGATGCAGGCACATTTGATATTTGGCTCCAGTGATGTTGCCAAGAAGTGGTTGAGGAATTATAGAACAGTCCTTGCATGTTTGAAATTATTGGATAGCCGTTTAATGTGCCATTTTCTGTTTGTAAGAAAACGTAATTGCAGTAGATGCTGTAGCGATTATTGTTGTGCGAAGCATCTGTTGGATTTGTTGGTGAGGAATAACTGTTGGTTAAGTCGACATGTCCCTGGTCAACTGAGCCAGTGGTGTAGTAAAGCCTAATGGTGTTATTGGGTATTATCATCAAGACATATTCTGTACTTGGGGATAAAACTGGAGGCGATGGGAAAACTGCCGTTCTCCATTGAAGTGTTGTGGTAACTGAAACTGGGTTAGTTACCGCCACTATCTGCATATCGCTGTGTCTTACAATCAAACATTTGACGGATGCTGTTCCAGCGGTGCCTCTATCAGCGTAGAAGGATATGCTATTCGCAATTACAGTAGCGGGTGGAGAAATGAATAGACTACCGTACATGTGGTTTTCGCTGACGCTTACGTAATTTGAACTTTCAGCGTTGGAGCCGAAAAATCCTGGTGTAGGAGCAGTTACGTTTACTAAGCAAATGTCTCTAATGTTTCTTTGCATGTTAGGCGAATCTAGGAATATCAAGCGTTGTTGATAAGTGTAGTACGTGGCGTTGGCTGGTAACGTTAAAACAATGTGTGTGTAAAAGTTTGAACAATCGCTGATGCCGCCAGAATATTCCGATTCTCCATGTACAACGCTTCGAATGGTGCCATTGTATATGGCGTATGCCCACTCTGGGTCTGTAGTGTCATATCGGTCATTTACGCGTAACAACTTTGCCGTACTTATCATGTTGCCTCTTGTTGCCGTAACTTCGAAGCCGCTGGATGCGAGTTGAATTGTCAGTATTCCATTGCTTAACGTTCTAGTGGATGGATTATCTCTAAAGTAGAAATTAGTGTAAGCCAGCGGCGTTTGCGTAACAGTGTCGCTTCCGTTCCACCATATCGTAACTTTTGTAACGTTTGGATTTACCAAAAAGACCAACATGTTTCTGCTGCTGAATATACTTGCATTGTTGCTTAAGCCCAATGGGACTTTGTAGTCTGAAGCCCAGTCCTCAATTTGGAATGGCACTTCCTGGTTTACGTCGTTTATGGTTTGGTTTACACGTATTGCTTTCACGGGTATCGGCGGGATGGGTTTTGCTTGTGTTGTTAATTGCAAGTTCTGTCCGAGCCACCGCATTGTGCCGTTTTGCAGAAGTTCTACAACTATTGTAGCGTCTGCCGCATTTTTTAAAGGTGCATACAACGTGTTATTCCAGTTTAACTCGCATACGTAGCGGCTAAATGACGAAGCTACCACTACTAATCCCCTTTGGTCTTGCACTTGCAAAATGTATGAGTATGGGTCTATGTCTGAAAGCGCTGGGTCTGTCATGTTGATTAGGTAGGTGCCATCTGCGTAAGCTTCTATGCTTGTATCGTATTGTGGGCTTACCGATACCCATGTAGAGTTTACGTAAATGTAACGGTAAAATTTGAAACTGTCCTTCCCGAGATTTACGATCGATTCACCCTCATCCTTCTTCACGGCAACTACTGCCTGATTGTCGGTAACATTTTTAATGTCAACCATGAGCTTGCATGATGTTTCATATGTTAGTCCATAGATTCCCAACCCAGTTAGGCTATAGTTTATTTTTAGGCTTGCTGCGCTATAACTTGAATTTGTAAACCAATATGTTGTCATGTTTATGTCGTCTTTGTTTACTGTGAATGAGGCGCCCCATTCCGGATGCATGTTTGCTATGTGGGCTAAGCCGCTTTGGAAGTATCCCATCGCCAACTCCCTTGCGTAAGTGTTGTTTCCAGTAACTTGCAAAACCGAGCCATAATAGCCAACGGTAAATCCTAAAACTTGTTTTAGGGCAAGCATGGTTTCATCGATTGCGCTTAATATTTGGGCTTCATTTTGTATTGGACTGTTGCGAATTGACGAGTAAGTCATTATAACCGTGGCTATGAGGATTACAGCCACAAACAACGCGGCGATAATTGTAAACTGTCCCTTATTATTCATGTTAGATTCCTCCAGTTTGCCCAAGCTGCAAAACAACAAGCCTAGTGGCATTAGCAGCCGTATACTGCAACGGATAAAGCCTAGGCTTATAATCGCATAAAATACCGAGCGCAGTAAGCCTAATATCTGGTGTTCTAGTTAAGCCCAAGGCGAAAAGCGCTCCAGAGACTCTGTGCCTATAAACTGCTCCAGCAATCCAGCCGCCAACGCTATTAAAAATGTAAGTGGTTACCGTCAAGTTATACGTGCTTGTTATCCACGATGGTAACGCTCTAGTCGCCGTGTGATATGCGGATGGGTAAACACCATAATAGTTGCAGTAATATCTTGCCTCAAGTGAAAGAGGTACGCTTGCCAAACCAGGATTACTGCGATAATCACCAGTAATCCAACCATGGACATATATCCAGTTTCCATACTGATCTTGCCACCATGCGTCTCTCCAACGTGAACCATCCCACCACGGAGCGCTATAATTAATTTGGTTTAATCCTCTCAGGAATGCATTGAATCCTGCTGAGCCGACTTCTCTCATCCCATAAATTCCCCAAGTGTTTTGCTTATTTGGAAACAAATCAGTATTGCTAACATAATAGAGTGGATAACCAACTATACTCACCCATGTCCAATTAAATTGGCGCGTTTTCTGACCTAAAATATAACAATATAAAGAGTAAGAATCTCGAGGAGCATAGTAACCTTGTGTCGCGTAGTAGCCTGATGGTATTGGTACTGTTTCTCCGAAGGTGTTTATGACTACGGCGTGTTGTACTGTTTCGTCTTGGAGCGATGTGCCATTTAGTATTTTTGCGAGGTCTGTTGTGTTTTGCACCATTATTGTTGTTTTGAAGTAAGGCGATAGCAAGTTGTATAGGTCTTGTGCTAGGGTGTGCGCCGTATAGCCTGTAATCCACCATCCGCGGGCGTCGCTGCAATTCAATATATATAGGGTTCCCCCTCCCCATTTTTCTCCAATCTTTTCTGGAATAAACTTGAAAGTAACGTTTGACGAAGCAACAAGGTAGGATGACGCGTCCGAGCCTATACCCAAACTCTCAGCATTCGAAATAGACTTTTTAGGCAAATAAAGCTGGATTCCGTCATCGGTAATAACTTCATAAACCGTCAAATTATAAACTATGTTAGGCGGTAAACAAGCAGAAAGCGCAATTTGAAGTTCACCCCAAGCTGGGTCATTTTCGTTTAGGAAAACTATTCTGCTCAAATCGTAGTTGACATCCAAAATCTCAAGGGTTGTCGCAGCAAGCATTCTAAGGTTTTGCGGTGAAACCCTACGGGGAACAGGCAGAACAGCGAAAAAAGATGAAATTGTGAACGCTCCAGCAATAATGACGATTACAAGCAAAACCTCAACTGTACGCATCATCGCCTAACCCACCACCTGAAAACCACCCAAACTCCAAAGCGCAAGCTTAGCCTGATAGGCAATATTGCCTATCAAAACTTGGCGAATGTCTGTGGCTACCCACTCTTTGCCACTTGGGTCGTCACCAAAAATAACAGAAAGCCCGATAGTACCGATGCCCCAAGGCATAACAACCATACCATACTCATTTCCAAACTTATAAACAACCACCAAGAAGCCAGGTGAACTCCGCGCTTCTGGAGGCAGTTGTACTGTGCGATAAGGCCAACCTTGACCGTAATTAACGTGCCCAGTAGAATTGGTTATACTTGTTCTAACAGGGATAAAACTTTCACTAAGCATGTAGAATGTTGCTTCATAATGTAAGGCTCCTTGGGATTGGTTTCCTGGATCATTTTTGCCCCATTTATGAGCTAGTAGAATTATTCCATTCTCGTAACTTTCGATGAAAGGTATTATGTTTCCAGCCTTTGTTACAATTTCACGTGATAAATAGCCAATACCATAAAGTCCGCCTAAATTAGCTTTAGCAATGAACGTGTAAGCCGTTTGGTTTAGAGAAACTTTTGTTATGTTTGGTAGTCCGTTGGTTCCATTAAAATCCAGATAAACGAAACCTAAAGCATCAGTTTTTGTAATGTTTTTATAAAATCCAGCAGAATCGGTCCAAAATATCAAATACTCAATATTCGCACCATTTAAAGGCCCTCCCAATCCTTCCACAGTAATATTCAATCTCAAGTGACTTGTGACTCTTGTATCCTCGACAATTGTAACCGTCACTGTAGGTTTGACTGTTAATTGAAACCCGTAAGTTCCGTTTACTCCCAAAAGCTTGGACGCCAAAGAATAGTTGATGCAGTCACCCTCTTGTAAGAGGAAATATCCACCGCCAAAACCCCAAGAAACATTACTATACCACTTTCCAGTCGGACCATAATATACCCTATCACCAGCAGACGAGAGCAAACGCATCAAAGAAAATGGACTAAGCTTATACGCTGCAAATGTAGGGTCTTGATTAGCTATCGGATCTTGCAACCCAAAACCAGTTAGATTCTTGTTGCTGTTTGTTCCCCAATCTGAAGGTATTCCTGGGCTTAATAGCATGTTGTCTAGTAGGTCGCTGCATTTTGTCGCCAAATACCTGTGACGCTGATATAGAACCGCTGTTTGAATTGTTTGGTTGAATAGACTTAGGAAGAGCAGCGTGGCGCTTAGGAAAACTATTGTGGCAACCAAGTGATCTATTGTTGATCCCGTCATGGCGCCATCATCTCCATCAACTCGTGAAAGAAATCTTTATCAAAGCGTCTGTCCCGCTTCCAATTTTTTCGGCTTTTATTCCAGCATTCAGCGAATTACTTACAAAAGTGGAGTTTAGCCACTCAACATTTTGCCCCAAAATAACCGATGTATGCGCAGTTGTCCCAAGCGTCTGCAATGTTAACGTTAAATCCAAAATCTTGCTAGAGTTTAAGGCTGAATCCAACGCTGTTCTTAGCGTCGCATTTCCAAAATATGGAAAGCTGTCTATTAATGGTGGAACAGGCGACTTAATGGTAACAGTCCCATTTAATAGTTCTTCCTCGTTTAAAGTGAAGTATAACTGTTGAATTGTGCTTCCCAAATGGCTTGCTGCATCTTGAAGCGCAAGAGTCCTACGATTGTCCGTCCACATGCTCATAATCCAGTTTGTCGTTAAAGGAAAGAGGAAAATCTGCAAAATCAGAATTGGAACCATGATGACATATTCTATTGCTATATGCGCCATACCATCATCACCCCTAACCATGCAAACCTAAATACACACGCACCTCCGCTAGGTAAACCTCAACAACAGAGTTGTCCGGCACATCGTAAAGCACGGAACTCCTTTCAAAGTTGAAGAAGTCTGAAGTAAAACCTAAAGCAGCGTTCGGGAATGTGACATTAACCCTAACTTCGTTAACACTCATTTCAGCCATTCTGTAAACATTTTGTCCAGTAATCGTTATAGACTGAGAGAGGTGTGGACTCTGTCCAACTTTTAAGATGGGAAGATAAATTTTTACGTAATTTGTTGTGTTTAAACCCATAGTCACGTTTGACTTTAACACTCGGATTGTCGGTACAACGGCAATTCTTATGTAGTTTTCACCAGGAATTGACAATTTTTCAACAACGAAAACGCGAGCAACAGGCGCTGATGACCCCTCTAAAAAGAAGGAGTAATTCTCTGATGGAAATATCAACTTAAAATAATTGTTGGAAATCGAATACTTGTTTATAGGCATATTAAAAATTATCATACCCGTAGAATTGGCTGCCAAAGGCTTCCAATTTGAACCCACCTTCACCTCTATGGTGTAGTTAAGTGCCACAGACTCAAATTTCACGTGACCGTACCTGCTTGCATAACGAAGTGTTTGCGTCCGCCCTACTGTCCAAGCAACATCATCCACCTGAAGTCCAGCAGTTTGCATGAACTGTTCCATGGCATTAAACTCGTTTTCGGCAAGCCGAGCCTCAAGAAAGTTGTTTGCAAAAACGGTTGTCACGAGAAGCAAAACTACGATGACGCCTGTCAATATTACTGTTGAGATTGCTGGACTAACCGCTCTCTTGTCTCCTACCATTCTGGAATTGAGCGGAAATAGATTTTTCCTCATTTCTTCCCCTATCCAAACTTTATAAACATGGGCACAAACTGCGCCGCTAAAGCAGCTATTATCACGAGAATCGCTGCATGCTTGAATCCAGCAGCAATAGATTCTTCGCTTATTTTACCCCCAACCAAACCTATCAAGTAGCTGTGGAAAATAGCAGAAGTAGTGAATAGAATTCTCATTTGGTTTAGGCTTGCCTCATCCGTCTTGTTGATTTCTGCCACGTTTATGGTGCCTTGCGTAAACCCTAGCATCATTGTTGTTGTTGCAACGAGCAGTATCGCGGAGAAGTAGGGCATAAGTATGTATGGGCGTACAGCCATCTTTTTTTCCTTCTCAACCTCCTGAGTTAGGTTGTTAAATCTAGCCAAAGATTCAATCATTGCAATTGTTCCGCCGCCAACGTCTATGGTTTCAACGAGCAAGTACATGACTATCTGAGTCATCCAACTTCGCACACGCTTTACAAAGTCCATGATAACCTTTCTAACGGGAACACCCCAAGAAAGTTCAGAACTTATTTTACGCAGTTCTTTAGTAAACTCTCCATAATCGCGTTTTGAAAGGCTCTCGATGCATTTTTCTGGTGATAAGCCAGTCTTCCTAACCTCTGTTAAGTCCCTCAAAAAGCTGTTAATACCTTGTTCGATACTGTTTCTTTTTTGCGACAGCCTGCTGTGCACGATTGCGGCTGGTGCTGTTGCAATGAATAGGGCTATGGCTACGGCTGTCGGCAATTCTATGAATGATTGAATGGGGCTGAGGAATGATATTTCCACGTATCCCATGAAGTTTGTTAGCAACATGAATATTACAATGGCTATTAAGCTGCAAACTCCGAAAACCTTGTAGGGACGTGTTTCAACAACTGGCGTTTTGGGCTGCATGCTGTGCGCTAGGTATATAAAGACGAATGAAAGCATGGGAGTAAACAAGTATGTGTATAGAATTAGTCCAGAACCCATTGATATGCCCGTTGAATACATTGATTCTACGCTGAACAATATGTAGAAGCATAGCGACATCAAAACCATCACAATTATGAAGGTTTCTAGGAGCATTCCAAGCCTTTCAGCCGCAGCCTTGACGCGCATGGCTCTAGTTTTGAAAATGTCTTCAGCCTTCCTTTCCAAGAAGTGTCCAATGTCGCCGCCTATGATCACCGTGGACGCATAGCCCGATAAGAAATCTTTGAAGATGTCAAGCGGGTTTTTCTTTGCTGCATTTTCTATGGCTGTCAGCGGGTCTATGCCAAAAATCTCCACGTCCTTCATTATTTCTTTTGCTTCACTTCTCATCGCGGGCATAAGTTCAACTTCGGCAAGTCGCTTAAAACTCGTGTATGGGGCTATGCCGCCAGAAGCCATAACGCTAATGTAAGCGGCTGCGAAGGGCATTTCCCTTTCAAGATTTACCGCGCGGTCACTCGCCTTTGAAATGGGTATTAGGATGAATCCTATCATTATGTAGAAGGGCATTGGAATTAGGAATATTACTGGCAAGAAACCGTAAAAGTACAGTATTATGATGGAGACTATTGAAACTGGAATTGTAAGCACTGCCAAGAAGAACATCATTGAAACGTACGTTTCTGGATAAATCTTTATTCTAGCCTTTTCCAAATAGTCCTTAAACTCAAAAACGTTCTTCAGAAAAGATGGTGCCATCCTCCCGAAAAGTCGGAAGGACCATGCTTCAAGGGTTCTGAGCACTTGCAATTGTCTTCACCTCTTCTCCAGCAACAACCTTCTCGTAGAACTGTTTTGGTCTTGCATAGTACTCCGCAATAATCGCGGCAACATCCTTGTAGCTTCTTATGTTGCGTTCCCTCATCCAGTGCAGCACATCTTTGCGTCTATCTATCTCCTCAAGAATCTCCTTCTTTGTCAAGCCCGTTTTCTCCGAGATTGTGGAAAGCATTATGCTTTTGTCAAAAGCTGGTAGATGGCTGTCTTTCACTGGGTGCCATTTGAAAATGCACTTGTAATCATTGTAGTCTGCAATCTCGTTGACGTTCATAACGCGCCTATATGCTTTCTTTTCGGTGCCTTTGATTAGGTGCACACGCTGAATTGACAAGACAATGTTCATTAGGGGTATGTATGCTGGCGAGATGTCCATGGGCTTTTGTGTTAAACGTTTTATTGCAGAGTCAAGGTTCTCAGCGTGCATTGTGCACATGCCACCGTGTCCAGTAGCCAACGCCTGGAAAAGCACGTAGGCTTCTTGTCCCCTAACCTCTCCAACGATGAGTATGTCTGGTCTATGCCTCATTGACGTCTTCACAAGGTCGAAAAGTGTAACTTCGCCCACTGTGCTTCCGCCCAGTCCATAACTTTGTCTGGCTATTAGCGAAACCCAGTTTTCATGTGGAAGGTTAAGCTCAGCTGTTTCCTCTATAGTGATTATTTTGCTTCCAGGCTTAATCAAGCATGCCAAAGAGTTTAGCGCTGTTGTTTTTCCAGCAGCTGTTCCGCCTAAAACCATTATTGATGATCTGTGTTCTAAGCATAGCCAGAAGTAGGCAGCCATCTCCTCCGAGAACGTACCGAGGTTTATCAAATCGATTATTGAGTATGGATCCTCTCTGAACTTTCTAATTGTAAATGCCGTTCCGAACGGCGTGACTTCGCGTCGGTAACAAACCGCGAGCCTATGTTTTCCCGGTAAAGAGGCATCCACGACTGGGAAAGCTGAGCTTACATGTTTTCCAGCCATGTGGACTAGTTTCACAACCATGTTGTCCAGTTCTTCATCGCTTTCAAACTCAACGTTCGTTTCTATGCTTTCGTAGCTTCTATGCCAAACGTAAACTGGCTTGTTTACGCCGTCGCATGAAATGTCCTCAATGTTTGGGTCCCGCATGAACGGGTCTATTCTGCCGAAGCCAACAAGATCTCTTTCGGCGTGGTATAAGATTTTGTACCATGAAACGTCTGGCAGCCAACCCAAGCTTATGCGGTACTTGTCAACAATTTTTTTGGCTTCTTCTGCGAAGAACCTCCTCGGGTCAACAATTTCCTCTTTCGGCGACTCTATTTCGGCTAGGAGAATTTCCAGTATGCGGTTATAGACGCTTCTTTCAAGCGGATCCAACTGCAACTCGTCTAGGATGTACTTGTATTCTCCGGTTTTTGGGTTCTGTACAATTGCAGCGTGAGCAAACGGCTCATAAAGCGGATACTTCTCGACAACCTTGAATCCGCGTGGGACAGGTTTTGGTGGAGGTGGTGGCACAACTACTTGTGCGCGCTTCTTGAATGCAAACTTAATCCGCACTTTCTTCAGTTTTGTTAAGGTCTGCTTGAGCTGTAGTTTCGGCATTGACTTTTCTCCTATTCATTATTTGATATATGTACGGTCTATTAAATATTACGTCTTGCTAAACATGACTATCCTAACGTTCCTCTTCTTCCTCTTCAACCGAAACTTCAATAACCTTCAACTTAATCAGAACCGCAACAATTACAACGATAACCACTGGAATAATAATCCAAAGCAAAGTCATCCAAGACCATCCCTCAGACCTTGCTGGAACAACCAAGATCGTTGTCTCACTAGACGCGCTTGCATAGCCATCTTTGCTGACATTCGCGCGTATGCCTACTGTTAACTCAACTGTCGTTGGTGGCGCGTTATAGGTGAAGGTGCACTTACCATCTGACCCTGTGATGTTCATGGTTGGAACGAATGTGCCCGAGTATGTTTGCATTATAACGTTTGCGCCCTCAACTAATGAAGAATCTTCGTTGCACCTAACAATAATTGTGACAAGTGCGCTTTTCTCAGATTCAACGGTCTGCGTTATTATCTCTATGTTAAACGTATAAGGATTAACGGTTATGATGGTTTGACTTTGTCCAGTGGTATACCCAGCCTTTGTAGCATTCGCCACAATTGTAACGTTTACTTGTTCACTGACTATTGGCGCTGTAAAAGTGAGAGCCACTTCGCCATTGATGTTTGTTATGTCATAGGTTTTGGAAAGGTTGCCGTTTGATGTTTCTAATGCAACTTGTGCTCCCTCAACGGGACTCATGTCGTATTCCATCACCCGTACTGTTAGACCCAATTGTGTCCCAGAGAGGGTCTGCAGAGACTCTGAGATTATCTGGACAGCAAGTGTTCCTGGCGCAACGATTCCAGTTGCCCGCCAAACTTCTAGATGCTCGTAATCTGAACCGTCTGCGTAGTTCACACCGTTTGTGGATGCAGTTGCTATAATTCTGATGTAATCTTTTTCAGTGTCGCCTATGAATGGAGCCGTGAACGTTGTGTTGAAATAGCCTGTTTCATCTGTTTGTCCAGTTGAAACATTAAATTCCCCTCCAACCAACGAGAACAATGTTACTGTCGCGTCTGCAACTGGACTCGTTCCATCCGTCACGTAAACTGTTATGTTGACATTCCCTCTTTCAAATGTCGTCGTGTTGCTCAATTCAAGATTAACATACAATGGTTGAAGCGTATCCCTTACATAAATGGTCGCAGTTGAAGCAGAACTTACTGCTCCATAATCATCCACAACTAATAGGCTTGCGTTATAATCGCCTGTAGAAGCGTAATTGTGAAGGAAAACTGATAATGTTGTCCAACCGCTGTTACTTCCGTCTCCGAAATCAACGTAGTATTGATAGACGTATCCGTCGTCATAAGAGTTTGCTGCATAGAACATTACAGCGGAGTTTGGCTGAACCCAAATTCTATCTACCAGCAGATTCGCGGTGGGAGGCATGTTGACTTGACTTATGGGTTTTGTTAAATATGGTATAAAATCTATTTCTGCGCCGTTTCCGCCAACTTTATCGCCTTTCCCGTAGGGGTTAAGTGATTCATGATTTGGTCCAGTTGGGTCTCCCCAATAGTTGTGTTCCGCGTTAACGTTAGTAGGATATTCATCACTTGTTTCGATGTCCATTCCAACTTCATTGCCGTATATATCGTTGTACTCTGCTGTGTGGTTTCCGTTAGTGTATAATGCACCCACTTTGTTGTACGAGATTGAATTGTTGGTTAAGTATGTGCTTGTTGAAGTTGAAATGTAAAATCCTACATTGTTTGAGGAGATGATGTTGTCAAAAATGTTTATGTTTGTGTGGCTTTCTGCTTCGATTAGAACGCCGTTCTGGGTGCTTGCTGAAATAATGCTTCTTGTTATGTTAACGTTTGAGACGCTTTCTCCAGTTAAGAGAATTCCATTAACATTTCCAAGCAGCTTCGTATCTTCTATTGAGGTTTGTCCATCTCCTGCGATGAATATGCCATTTTCACCGCTGTTGGAAACGTAACCATTTTTAATGTTAACGAGGCTGTTTGTTACGTTTATCCCGTTTTTGGTGCAGAAACTGACAATAAAGTTTTGAATGTTTAAAATGCCGTTTATCGCTACTACGCCATTTTCTGATAAAAGTATGGAAGAATTTTGAATTTCCACGTTACCATTTTCTACCCTTATAGCGTCTTTACCATATGAAACTAAACAGTTTGTTAGTGTGGATTTTTCAGCACTGTTAAAAACTATGGAACCCCAATCTCCTACGCCTTTCTGCTCCTTGTTCGAGGTGAAAATTATTGGCTTTTCAACTGTCCCAACGGCGCTCAACTTTCCAAAAACAAACAATGAAAATTCTCCACCAAACCTAACTTCAACACCTGGCTCAATTGTCAATGTCACGCCCGTGTGAACAGTGACATTGTTCGCAATTATGATGGGGCTGTCTAAAAGGGTCCAAAGCGTATCCCTTGTTATTGGGCCTTCCACGTAAGTGCCATTCGCTCCGCAATGCAAAATTAGGGAATTAACGTTACTTATGCCGAGAATAATTGTTAGTAAGATGGCTAATGTTCTAATTTTGTTTTTCATGTTAAGCACATCCATTGCTATTGAGTTTACAGTATCCTCTGGGTTGTATTAGTTTAAACATTATGAATTCGGAATAAAACTTCAAAATTCATGCATCAAATTATGACAAAAAGTTAGTAAATAAGGAAGAAAAATAACAAAGAGTCGTTGGCAAACATTAAATGTGGAGGAAACTGTTTGAAACGTTTCACGGCGTTTGCACTAGAAGATTTTCCATTAGTGAACCCGGGAGATAACATAGCGGAATTAATCTTCAAAACAGCGCAGAAAAACGGCTTAAAAATCGATGAAGGCGACATAATAGTGGTTGCACAAAAGATTTTCTCAAAGGCAGAAAATCGTGTAGTCACGCTTAAAAATGTTCTGCCATCTGAATTGGCTTTTAAAATTGCGAGGGAAACTGGCAAGAGTCCGAGATTTGTTGAGCTAGTTTTAGGCGAAACCGAAAATGTATTGAAGGCGACCCGTGAAATTCTACTTGTAAGGGACAAGCGTGGACTGGTATGCATAAATGCTGGAATAGACAAGTCAAACGTTGAAGGTATTGGAAAATTTGCACTTCTCCCAGAAAACCCGGACATGTCCGCTGAGAAATGTCGCAGAGAAATCAGAAGATTGACTGGCAAAAATGTCGCCGTAATAATATGCGACACTTACAGCCGCCCATTTAGACGTGGTCAAGTTAACTTTGCAATAGGCATTGCTGGAATAAAACCATTCAAAGATTATAGGGGGAAGGAAGATCTTTTCGGTCAAACCTTGAAAGTTAAAAATGTTGCAGTTGTTGACGAAATTGCCGCAGCTGCCGAACTCCTTATGGGGCAAGCTAAGGAAGCGAAGCCAGTCGTGATATTTAAGGGGCTTAAGGACTTTGTCGAGTTTTCTGAAAACTGCAGCATAAAAGAGCTTCAAATTTCAAGCGAGGAAGACTTGTTTAAAGGAGCTTTATGAATCATAGACTTTGCATGAAGAGATTTGTGCGCTTTTCCTCTCCTATAGTCGTTGTAGGTCCATGTCCAGGATAAACGACAAGGTTGTCTGGCAAGATTGCCAATTTCTTCAAAGAATCTTTCATTTCTTGCGCAGAGCCTTCAGGAAAATCTGTCCTCCCAATAGAACCCATAAATAATGTGTCTCCAGTGAAAATTTCTTTTTCTCCGAGAAGTGATATGCTTCCGTGACTGTGTCCCGGAGTGTGCATAACCCGTAATGTAACCTTTCCAAAATTCAGCAAATCTCCGTCGGATAAAAGTTTGTCAGCTGGCGGCGAAGATTTTTCAAAGCCTAAAAAGTCCGCTATTCTTCTGCCAATTTCGCCTAACATGTGGGCGTCGAGCTTGTGGACTAGAATTGGCACTTTGAGTTTTTCCTTTACGATTCCATTTCCACATGTGTGATCTGGATGTCCGTGGGTGTTCACGATGTATTTCAGTTTTAACCGTTTTTCTTCGAGAAACGTGAATGTTTTTTCCGCTTCAAAGGCGTTGCCGAATCCCGGGTCGATGATTATGGCCTCTTTTGTTTCTGGACATGCCACGACGTAGCAGTTTGTGAAAAGTTTTCCTACAGTAAACATTTTGGTTATCATGTTTAGCTAGCCTTTGGAGCGGTTTATGCCTTAATAAATTTGGTTGTGCTTCAGCCTAAAAGAATGTTTTGTCTTAAGCAGTAATTCATAAATTGTTAAATGTCTCTTTTATTTTGGAGATGGGAGAGGTTTGAGGTTAGAGGAGATAATAACCTCTGTAGGCAAGTTAAACTTTTGTCCAAAATGCGGCTCTAAAGAAGGGTTCTGGCTGGGAGTGAAGTACAATCACGCCTATGTTCAATGCAAAGGCTGTGGAGCAAACTTTGAACTTTTTGAAGTTTTCGCTTTAAACGGGAAAAGTGCTGCTTCTAAGTGGCTGAAGTTTTTTAGAAAGCGTTGAAACTAATTTTAAATTTTAGAATCAGAAAAATAAGGGGTATGATTATGAGCAAGTCTTTCTTCTTTTTGCCGCTGTTGCAACCGCAGATGCAATCAATGCCCCTATGATGGTTAATGTTGTAAACTCTGGTATTATATGGGTTTTAAAGTAGACTCCTGACGCTGGAATTTGCGCTGTGTTTCCTGCCTTGTCAACTGCCACTATGCGATAGTAGATTGTTGTGCATGGTCCCAAACCACTTGAAGGTATTGTAGCCGCGTATTGGTTGCCTGTTGTTGGGTTCATTTGAATTTCCCTCCATTCCGTTGCTGAAATGTTGTAGTACAATGAGACTTTGTCAAGATTTGGCTCTGTTACGTTAACTTTTACTGTTAAATTGTAGCCAACTTCCACCTCCACAATCTCACCTGGTTGAACCACTTGCCCCGGCGGGTCTTGATATGGATTGGATATTGAAGGCGCGGTATCATCGATTATTACGGCGCTTGTCTGGGTTGCTGTAGCGCTTAAATTGTAGACGTTGAAAACTGTCACGTCTAAGTTGTAGAAGCCTTCTGCTGTTCCAGCGGGTATTGGTAGGATGTCTGTTCTTTGAATGTTTGTTCCACCAACTAAATCAGTTATTGTCCTAGTGGTCACGGTGTGGGTTGAGTTGTAAACTTTGATTGTTGCGTTTTTGGGGTTTGTCTCCGTGTACCCGTATGTAACTTGGACTATTTGGTCGGATTTAGTATACTTCGGGCTTATTGTTGTCGGGTTAATTATTGTCACAGTGGGTGGTTCTGGTGTAACCTCTTCGGTCACTGTAAAATTCCATGTTTCCGTTGCAATGTTTCCCGCTAAATCTTCAACTGATAAGCTTATGCTATAGTGCCCCGAGGTTAATGGGCTTGTTTGAAAGTAAAGTACTCTTGTTTCTGAGCTGTATGTTGGTGTGAGTTCAGTTTGGTTAAGTGTTAGTGTTATCTTCTCTGTGTTCAACGCGAAATTGTCGGTTAATGTTGCGTTAATCCATGTGGGTTGGTTTGGCGGCAGTTTTTCGTTAGGTGCTGGAGAGATTATTTCAATTGCTGGCGGAGTTGTATCTATAACTGTAAGGTTTAATGTAATAAAAGTTCCTTGGCGGAATATTATTCTTGTGACGTTAACGTTTTCAACCCAAAGATCTATTGGTATGTTGTCTTGGGAGGCGCTTGCGCCAAGCATGTAACGCCCGCTTGAATCCGTTATCCAGTTTCTGTTAGGATCCTCCACGTTGATTATTGTTGTGCCTTCTTTTGCGTAGACGGCGAATCCCGCTGGCACGGTCTTGTTTGTTCCGTCTGTTCTGCGGATTAGCACATAACCGTCTATCGTCATAGGTATTGTCGGCACCGAGGATCTGGTTAGTGGCGTGAAGATCGTCGCGGCTAGCAACGTCGTCAGGATTAGTGTTGCAAGTTTTAGGGGTTTCTCCATCTTGTTCTGCCTCCATTTAAAGATAAAGAAAAGTGGGAGCTAGTCCGGAATCGGCGGAATTAAGTCTTGATCTACGTATAGGTATATCCAGAAGGCTTGCCCCGGATAGAGCGCTCCAGTCGATGCTTCTTTAGTGTCCACCATGCTCCAGCTTTGTGTTTCTGCATTCCACACGTAGAGCCATCTAAAGTAGCTTCCTGGTTCAAGGCTTTCTAAATAATCATATGCATCCATCTCCACTGTTTCTGTAAAGCCTGCGAGACACCATCCTGCTGGCAGATGATACGTTGTCGGCAAGGCTGGAGGCTCTGGTGTTTGGCGTCCTTGGACTATTAGAACGTCGTAATCTTTTATGTGAATCCAGTAGCCGTTTCCATCTCTCATGGTGGTTGGGTTCATAACCCAAGTTTTTGCCGTGTTGTCGAAGCCGTAGGTGACCGTTACCCCAGCTGCGCCTTGATGTAGTATTAGTGAGTATATGCTAGATGTCGATGTACTGTTGGGTATGAGGGGCAGTGAGAATAAGTTCCAGCCTTTATAGAGCTCTACCGGATACCATGTGCCTGCAGGTATTTTTCCCACATAAACTGTTGTTGCTTTTTCGTTATCCGCTCCGTCCACAGCTGCTATTGTTATGTTTGCTGGGTTTCCGGCATATGCTGAAAGGTCAACTACAAGGGCTCTTGAGAAGGCATATAGGTGAGCATCGAAATGCTGCCATGTTGTACTGGCTAGCTCATTGACGGCTATGTATTCTGCTGACCCGTTTATGTAAACATTGTACCCTACTACCGCGCTTTCTTCGTCGGTGGCGTTTATTCCCCATATGACTATGCCGCCACAAATCAGCTGGTATCTTGTGTAGGTTGGGGCGGTTGGCGGGTTGAAGTCTTTCCTAACATACCATGTGTATACATACCTGTTTCCTTGATCGTCTGTTATGTTTATTTTGACTGGTAGGCTTGTTACATTGGATACATCTCGCGAAGTCGTCGGTAACCAAGTGTTGTTGGCGAAGGAGACTGGCGTCACGTTGAAATACACGTATCCGCTGAGGGAACCAGTATCGTAGAATGCTGCTTTTACTCGGATGCCCGTCGCGTTTGGAATCCATATTGTATCCCCTATTGGTGTGTATTCACCAATTTCCATGCTGTCTGTATAGGCTTTGACTTTGATTTCTAGCAGTTGGGGTGCACTGTTGTCCACTGTTACGCTAACATAACTATAACCTATATTGCCAACAACATCTGTCGCTGTAATGTTTATTATATAGAGACCGTCGGTGTAGGTCAGCGTATTCCACGAATATCTAATAGTGGCTGTTGTTCCAGTTGTCACCTGCGTTCCGTTAATTCTGATAGCCCAGCTTTGAAGATTGGGTTCGGTGATGGTTGCGTTTATCCAAACGCTTCCATGCACACGCGCGCTATCAGCAGGTGCAGTTATACTTACTGTTGGCGTAGTGTCATCAACGTCGACTGTTAAGGATATTGTGGCTTGCTGCATCGCCGTGTTTACGGCTGTGACGCTCCATACCCCATCTAAAGCCGCATCTTCTAATGTCATTGCAATTGAGAAAACTGCTGATGTTCCCGGAGATATCAAGTTGCCTCCTGTAGCTGTGAATGTGATTGTGTGCGTTTCTGTGTTATGTGAGAAAACCCAGTATTGCGGGTAGCTGACTATGTCGTTGAACGACCAGCGGCCAGTGCTTGGATACTGCACGACCACTTGATATATGGAGCTTAACGTCGTGTTATGGGTTATCGTCAACTCAAAAACATACGTGTCGTCAGATTTTACAACATCCGGCGAAATCTCAGCATCGAAGTAAGGCGTCACGAGAACTGTTTCAGTTACAGAACCAAGCAGTGTTCCCTCGCTTCCACCGTCGTAGCATTCAATTGTCCACTCACCAGTCCCAACAAGCACACTCGCTGTAATATTGAACAAGAGCACCGTTCCATTCACAAGCGCATAGCCTTCACCAGCGGAAAATTCCACTTGATCTGTGTCCGTGGTAGGAGCCCATGTGTTGTTACATTCAGCGCTAATCACTTCCCAACCGTCTGGCAAAGTTACAAGAATATAATCGATATCTGCTCCTGCCGTAGTGTTTGATGTTATGCTGAATTGAAACTTAACTTGCTTGCCGTCATAGCCCGCTGTGACAACTTGCGGTGTCATTGTTCCATAAAAGTTTTGGTTTTCCGCTTTGAATGAGCCGCCGCTTGCTGTTGGAGTGTAAATGATTGCCAATGTTGATAGCAGAAGCAAGCTTACAACTAGCATTGATATTGGTTTATTTTTATTCATTTTGTTTCACGCTCGGTTGGATTGTGCATGTTTTGTTATTAAAAAGTTTTTAGGGGTTCAGAATCCGAACAAGAAACACGCAAAAAGATACACTTAAATCCAACAGTCTCTTCTATACCACCCGCACCATTAAACAGCGGAAGCGAAGGCCAAAAATGAGCGAAATGCCCGGCGAAACCACAGACACAACAACACTTCAGAAAGATTTTGAAAGGATAACTGCCCTAGTTTTAACAGAATTCCAAATAGAAGAATCAGTGTTAGAGCATGGTGTGCCCACATATTACCTTAAACAACCGCAAGAAACAAAACAGCCATTTCTAAACCTTCTCAAAAACTGGAAGAAATAAACTTTATAGCAGTGCTCCGCAGAATCGATGGGCGCATAGTCTTAAGAGTGATTCCAAAACCAGCCGCAAAGAAAAGCAACACCCTTATCAACTGGATACTATTCCTCGCAACAATAGGAACAACATTCATAACTGGATACTTGCTCTCCGAAGGCTTAACAGATCCGATTATTGGTGGAGCAACCTTCACAATTTCTTTAATGGCCATATTGGGACTGCATGAACTGGGACATAAGATGGCCGCAAACAAAGAAGGAATAAGCGCAACCCCCCTATACTTTATTCCCGGACCACCGCCAATTGGCGAATTCTTTGGACTTGGAACTTTTGGCGCTGTTATAATGCAAAAGTCCCTTCCACCAAACAGAGACGCCTTGTTCGACATAGGCTCAAGCGGTCCAATCGTAAGCTTCATACTTGCCTCTCTGGCAACAGTTGTTGGTTTACCTTTTTCTGCAGTAACGTATAGTGATAAGCGATTGCCCTCTCTTCCAGTTCCCTTAATATTTTTGTTGTTAGCTGAGTTTTTAATCGCTGTTCCACCTGCCCCGCCAGATAAACCGTACGCATACATTTTATTGCACCCGGTTGCCGTGGCAGGATGGGCTGGAATCTTCGTCACCATGCTTAACTTGATGCCGGCTGCCATGCTTGATGGTGGTCACATTACAAGGTCAATTTTCGGAACAAAAGCGCGTGTTATACTGACAATTTTTTCGGTTCTGTCTTTGGCGTTCATCAGTCCCGTAATGGCTATTTTCGTTTTGTTCATGTCAATGTATGGGCATCCAGGGCCTCTAGATGATGTTTCAAGCTTATCGCGGAGTAGAAAGATTTTGGCTGTAGCCATTATAATAATTTTTGTTTTGTCTTCGTTTTTGCATTATTTAGTCTTTCTGTTGTTGGAGTTGTTTAGTTTTTGAATTTTGGCTTTTTGTTTTTGTATTTTTGTTGTGCTTGTGAACGGTAAAGTTTATTAAATATTGCTATACTGGATATTCTTAGCTGAGCACCTGTCCAAAATAGAACACGGCAAAAGGCGAAAAAATGAAAGGCGCCGTGATACTGCTAACATTCTTTTTACTTTTCGTATCCGCCTCGCTACTAATTCCTTCGCCAATGTTTCCAGGAAACTTTTTCTGCGCATTAATAGGAGAAACCGTAAGCCAGTATGCCAATTATCTGAGCGCTCTTTTCAATGGAATATTCTATGGCGTGATTTTGTGGATTGTCTTTTCGATAATAAGCAAAAAGCTTGTAGAAGAAAATAGTTAAGCGTTGGCTCTTTTCTAGACCGGCTGCTGTAAAAAGCCTGTAAGCCTAATTGTACTGCCGCATTTGTTGCACGTCAAAATCAGTTCTGCCAAATCGTTGCCCTTAACTTTTGTATCCACAATCTGGTAGACTTCATCTGTTGTGTCGTCTGGCGATATTATCACTCCACATTTTGGACATGGAAACGCTCCATCTCCATCAATTTTAGTCAAATCCACAGTGTATATCGCACTTTTTTTGGCAGCTGCTTTCTTCATCATATGAGACACGTCTTTTCTAGGTTTTGTCTTCATGGTTAAACGTGAATATAATTAACAATTATGAATTCAGAATACATATACAAAATTCACTACATAAATGGCAAAAAACCTAAGGCGTTATGGCTTTGATTATGGCTGGGTTAAGGTTTTGGAATTGCCTAAGCCATTCAATTCTTTCCATCCTCAGCTTTTTAACGTAAGAGTCCATTTGTTCATGACTTAGTCTCCTTTGAAGTACTTTTTTACTGCCAAAATAGACCGTCAGCCAAGCGCTTCGATTCTTCGCTGTTGAAACAAAATTGTAGTTTCCGTAAACTGTTCGTGCACCACACCTTTCAGCCATCTTCCTAAACTCAATGGATGTTGGATGAAAAACGTTATCTCGGTAACGTTAAATCTTCATTGCTTCAAGAACTGTCTGCAACACACATTCTACAATATTTTCTTCCGTAATGCTCTTAACTTGCACATCACCGCTACCTTATAAGCTATATACAAAGCCTGGAATTTTTGGGAAAAGCTGCGTCTCCCCGATGTGCCTAGCTCCAACAATCCACGCCACAAGCCTTTCAATTCCAATTCCAGCCCCAGCTGAAGGCTTTATTTTTCCATCCCGCGCCAACTTTAGGAATACATCAAAGTTTTCCTTTCTGACACCGTCTCTCTCCATTTTCCTAACAATTTTACTGTATTCCCATTCCCTTCTCCCGCCAGAAAGCACCTCTCCATAACGCGGAAGGAGCAAGTCATAGTTGTCCCAGAAGCCTTTATCAAAATCCTCGAAATCATAAAACTCTCTTGGAATGTTCACAACCCAAACGGGCTCACTTATCTCTGAAAGGATTTCTTGTTCCCACCTTGCTCCAAAAGCCTTCGCAAGCTCTTCTCTATCGTAAACCTTGAAGGGCGCTTTTGGGACTGTGAGGCTCTCAAGTCTGCCAAGATACGCTAGCTCATCATGCATGTTCTTCTTTAGGTTCAAGATTAATCCGCTGATAACTTTCTCGACAAGATGTCTAATGTCACTTGTAGACGCGTTTCTAGCTTCAAAATCGAACTGTGTAAACTCGTATGCGTGGATTCCACTGTAGGCTCTTTCTCTTCGCTCTATCCTCACGTTTGGCGATATTATGAAAAGCTTTGAGTGTACAAGTGAGCATGCAACCATTTTATGCACAATCATGCTTAGTGTTGCTCTGACGCTTTCTCCGTATAACTCAATTTCAACACGTTTTTCAATTGACATGTTTGGGTCTGGCCACAAAGGGTCTGTTGACTTTGAGAAAACCACTGGTAAAAGCCATTCGAACCCCTCGTCCAAAAACATTTGCGTCAAACATCGCAACGTGTAGGTCATAACTTTGCTTATGCACGCTTTTCTCTGAAGTTCAACTTCAGAAAGCTTCTCTAGTGGTTTAGGAATAAGAGCGGTTTTGTTGTCGGAAACGGTCATACTTCTTTGAGCGGCTTCGTGTTTCATTTGTTCACTTTCCTATTGGTGTTGTTAGCTCTTACATATTGAGCACTGAATTATAAATTTTTTATAAAATTTTTTGAAAAATTTCCAAAAAATAGAAAAATTTAAATTAAATAATGTAATAATTACAGGATTATGAAAGCAAAACTCGACGAGAAGGATTTGGCGATACTTGCGTTGATACAAGAGAACTGCAAACTCACGGCTAAGGAAATTGCAAGAAAAATAGACTCGCCTATAACCACAGTTTTCGCCAAGATAAAGCGTATGGAAGACCTGGGCATAATAAAAGAGTACCGTGCAATACTAGACGCCAAAACCCTTGGAAGAGGCACAACAGCCTTCATTCTGGCATCAGTATCTTACGGAGCAAAGGGCAACACGCCTCAAATTTCACAGAGAGACATAGCAAACGAAATTGCAAAATTTCCAGAAGTCCAAGAGGTGCACATAATAACTGGCGACTGGGACCTACTAGTGAAGCTTAAGGCAGAAAGCGTTGACATCATAGGAAAATTTGTTATTGACAAGTTAAGGCTTGTAAAGGGAATAGAAAAAACCTTAACGTGCATGGTCTTTGAAACATGCAAGGAGACAACAACGTTGCCGATAAAAACCACTAAGACAAAAGCGACAGTCTTTATCAAAAAGTGAACTGTTAATGCACGTCCGACCTAATCGAGTAATAAAGCAGTGGCAACGCCAATCACAAAACCCCTCTCTACGTTTATTTTACTACACAAACTATGGTACAAAACTCGTAATATTCTCGGACACTTTGTCTATTTCCTATCATAATATCCTTAAAGTATAGATTTACATTACTTTTAAATTGTTAAGAAAGGCTTTTGAAGTGTTAAGTTTATTTGGAAGTGTAGCAAAGTGTCCGAGAATATACAAACAAGATGGTGGTCTAGAATGTTGAGTTTCAATTCCTTTACAACCTTAAGTCAATTCAAGGCACTAATCCATCTAATTGCCAAATTAAAAGTTAACCTTAAGAAAAGAGAGGTTTACTTATACAACGAGGTATAAAAATTACGCTAAAGGTGGAGAAATGTCACACTTCGACGTGATTGTTGTTGGTGCTGGAACAGCGGGGTGTTTAGCCGCAAAAACCACGGCGGAAGCCGGATTAAAAGTGTGCCTAATTGAAAGGAAGAGCAGAGAAGCCATCGGAGAAAAGGTTTGCGGAGACGCTTTGGGCGAACATCACCTTAAGAATGTTGGATTGGAGAAGCCTCAAAGTGGCGAGTTGGAAAAGCGGATTGAAGGAATAAAAATTTATTCGCCTGATATGGAAACTGTTTTCACCGTTAGGCATGAGGATTTTGTTGGTTACCTCTTGAATAGGCGACTGTTTGGGCAATGGCTACTTAAAAAGGCGCTTGACAATGGCGCCGTGCTTTTAGACGCAACGCAGTGCCTCGAACCAATAATTGAGAAGGGTTTTGTCGTCGGCGTTTTCGCAAGAAATTTGAAGACTGGCGAAAAAATAACGTTAAGAAGCAATGTTGTTGTAGATTCAAGCGGCTTTCTTGCCGTTGTTAGGCGAAAACTTCCAGAAGACATGGGAATAGAAAGGGAAGTCGCCAACAAGGATGTTGAAGCGTGTTATAGAGAAATTAGACAACTTAAACAGGAAAGTAAGGATACTAACTTTTGCGAAATCTACCTAAACCAGAAGGTAACGCCTGGAGGCTACACGTGGATTTTTCCAAAAGGCGGGGCAAAAGTTAATGTTGGCTTAGGCGTTTGCATGCATGGAAAATTCCCAAACCCAAAGAAGCAGCTATATCAACATGTATTAACGAAACCTCTGTTTGAGGGTTCGCTTCTTCTGGATGGAGGCGCATGGTACGACCCCACACGTAGACCATTAGATAACATGGTTGGAAACGGCGTAATAATAACTGGCGACGCCGCTTGCCTCGTAAACCCAATTCATGGAGGCGGCATAGGACCTTCAATGCTTAGTGGTTATCTCGCTGGCAGTACAATAGTTGAGGCTTTTGAAAGGGGGGATTTTAGCAAAAAATCTTTGTGGCAATACAACTGCAGATACATGGAATTGTATGGGACTAAGCAAGCTGGACTTGATGTTTTCCGCTTTTTGCTGCTGAAAAGCCGTGATAAAGACTTAAGCTACGGGATGAAGTATAAGCTTTTGACTGAAGAGGATGTTTTGAAGGCTGGTTTAGGCGAAGAATTCCACCTAAAAATAAGCGAAACAGCAAAACGTGTTTTTAGGGGGTTAAGACGTTTAAGCTTCTTAAACAAACTCAGGGTTACAGTAAACTTTATGGAGCAGGTTAAAGCGCACTACAAGAATTATCCAAAAACGCCAGAACAATTCAGCGAATGGCAAGCTAAGAATGTGCGTTTGTTCAATGAGGCAAGGTCAAAGCTTATGAGTTGACCATCGCATTTAAGAGGCTAAAAGCTATAACGTATATTGAAGCGCGTTGCCATGCGAGTTGCAGTTTTAGCTACTGGCGGAAAAGACTCCGCTTTGGCGCTGCATAGGATTCTGAAACGAGGCTATGAAGTGAAATGTTTAGTTAGCATGATTCCGCAACGCGAAGACAGTTGGATGTTCCACTACCCAAACATACACCTCGTAAGGCTTTTCGCGGAAGCCGCTGAAATTCCGCTAGTAAGTGCTGATACTTCTGGAGTAAAGGAGGAGGAAGTTGAAGACCTTAAGCGTCTAATAGCAAAGCTTGATGTGGAAATTCTTGTTTCTGGCGCCATCGCGTCAAACTACCAAAAATCTAGGATTGAAAGAATATGTAAAGAATTGGGAATTAAGTGCCTAGCTCCGCTTTGGGGCGAAAACCCCATAAACATTTTGAACGAGCTTGTCAAGTGCGAATTTGAAGCGGTTATCACTGGAGTTTACGCTTATGGCTTTAGCCCCGAATGGCTTGGAAGAAAAATAGACGAAGAAACGATAAAGGCTTTAGTTGAGCTGAATAGGCGTTATGGAATTTCAGTTGTTGGTGAGGGGGGAGAATACGAAACTTTCGTTCTTGACGCGCCATACTTTAAAAAGAGAATAAAGATTGTTAGTGCAGACAAGTTTTGGAAAACCCATTCTGGGCATTTGCTCATTAAAGAAGCCAAACTTGAGAGCAAGTAGGCTGATTCGCATCACAAAAACGTGAACTTTATAGTGTGCCTAACACACTTTAAATTTGGGAAGGCTTATGGTTGAAGAAGCAGACATAATGAACTTTCTAAAAGCTCATGGTGGCAAAGCGTCGCTGACCGATATAGCTGAAGGCTTGGGCATACCAAAGTATGGACCAAAATCCGCTTATGCGCTTTTACAGTCGCTGAAGGCTAAAGGCGCTATTGAACGTGTTGGCGAACTCTGGGCATTAAGCATGGAAGAAGTTAAACCAGCTGAAAAAGTTGAAACGGTACAGCCTAAAGAGGAGAAGAAGGAAGAAGCGGAAGCGGTGGTTCCAGAAGTTGAGAGGCTTATGAGGGCTATGGCTAAAAAAATCGCTGAAGCCATGAAAACAGCCCAAGCACCAACAGACGAGTGGGAGTTAGCCACAAAGCCTATGACGACGAAAATTGAGAGGAAAGAGGACAAATTAAGCGCCTTTGTTTTGAAGCCAGACGAAGCCCTAGAGGCTAAAAAGCCACTATTGGGCTTTCCAACGGGAACTTTCATAGACAACTTATTTTTAACTCCAGAGGGCAAACCATTAAATGGTATTCCAATTTGTGGGCAATTTGCAATAACTGGTTTGCCCGGCGCTGGAAAATCCATACTTGTAGAGGAAATAGCCGTTAGAGTTGCGGCTTCTGGGCGGAAAGTTCTTTTTGCAACTGCAGAGGATACTTGGAAAAGCGCTACTCCACGTTTTGACTTGCAATCTCGTCTAAAACAGAAGGCTGACATTTTAGGTTTGGATTGGAGCAAAATCCGCGAAAACCTCTTTGTCCTTGACACGGTGGCTTATCCAGAACTGCGGGACTGGAACACTTTTGCTGAAACTTATCGTTATGTTGCTGAAAAGGAGAAAATAGACCTAGCCATAATAGACTCTGTGACAGTGCTTGAGGCGTATCGTGGAGCGCTCAAATACCGAGTTATGGAACTAGCCCGATACAACCAAGTTCACGGCATAACAGCGCTTTACGTCAACCAGCGAAGTTCAGAGGTCTGGGATAGTTATGACATGGCTGGCGGAATAGGATTAGCCCACAACCTTGACGGTACAATAATAGTGGATTATGGAAGGGTTTACTGGCAAGACCAGCAAGTCGATTTAGCCGTGAACAGAGGCGAATTTGTTCGCATTTCAAGGGTGCTGGACTGTAGAATGTGCAACTTTGAAAGACGCAGAATTAGGGTTGAAATAACAGCAGAGGGTTTCTTGAGGGCTGTTGAAGCCATACCTAAAACTGGAGAAACTGGGTACAGTGAAAATTTAGATGTCAATAGTTAAGCCACCATCATTTGAAGAACTTGTTAGGGTATATGGTTCAGCGAAGAAGGCGATACAACACCTAATCGAAATCGGGTTTTCGCCAGAACAAATAGAATGGAAAATGGGCGTACCCTACCATCGCATCCGCCTATACATGGAAGATGTAGAGCCAAAACCTGACATGCCGTTCGCAAAAATAGTTGAGGTTTACGAACGCCTCGCACTTCTGCGAGGGAAGAAAGGCAAAGAAACAGAGTTAACAGCTTTCTTCCAAAACCCACAATTGCCACTTGAAACCAAAGCGCGATTTGCCCTCGGGACTTTAACAGAAGAACACCTCAACGTAGGTCCAGGACTAATCGAGAGAAGCATCAGCCTTGCAACTGGCGCGCCTATAAGCGAGGTTAAGCGGCTATTAATAGACTATGGGGAGCACGGCGAAGTTGCCTACCTCCTCAAAAAGCAAAGTGAACCAAAAATGTCGGTCAGCGAGGTTATAGAGGCGGTTAGGCTTCTGCCAAAGCTTAAAAAAGTTAGGGAACGTGAACTCCACATTGCAAGTCTACTGAAAGTGTGCACTCCAGCAGAGGCAAAATATTTGGTTAGGCTTCTTCTCGGCGATTTAAAGCTTGGGTACCATGCGAGAACAGTCATTAGAGCGGCGTCGAAAGCCTACGGAGTGCCAACGGAACTAATGGAAAACGCGGCGGCAATACTTGGACTGACAGAAAGCATATCACTAGCTTCTGAGGGCGCAATTAGGCTTTCGGAGGTGAAAATGCGTCCAGGACAGTTCATTAAGCCCCAACTTGCACATATCTACGAACCAGATAAGGTTGTTTACCCTGCAAGGGCTGAATACAAGCTTGACGGTAGCAGACTCCAAATACACAGGTGGGGAACCCAGACATGGCTTTTTTCAAGAAGAGGTGTGGAAAAGTCAAAAACCCTTCCAGAGGTTGTGGAAATTGCTGAAAAGTTTAATGCTCAAAGCTGCATCGTTGACAGCGAAGTAATAGCTGTAGACGAAGCTGGAAACCCTCTGCCATTCCAGACATTACTTGAAAGAACAGTGCCAAGAGAGCTTACGCCAGAAGAAATCGCAGAGAGAAAAGAAAAGGTGAAGGTTACAATAAAGGCTTTTGACATACTATTTCTTAACGGGCAAGAACTTGTCAGTTTACCACTATCGGGAAGAAGAAAATACTTGTTGGAAGTCGTCCCATCCGAGCACATTGTTGAGGGCTTGGACTGCCAAAACGAAGTTGAATTGATGCGGTTTTACGAAGAAGCCCTAAAGAAGAAGTACGAAGGGATAGTGGTGAAAAACTTAAACGCGCCATACGAAATTGGACAACGCACCTACACGTGGCTTAAGCTGAAACCAGAACGCGACACGCTTGACTGTACAATCGTTAAAGCCTTGTACGGAAAGGGGAAACGCGCTGGCTTATACTCGTCATTCCTATTAGCGGTCAGAGACCCATTTGAAAAGAAGCTTTACACTGTTGGAAAAGTTTCGAATCTGCCAGAAGAGGCGATGGATGAGTTAAGCGTAATTGTTGAAAGAATGAGGACAAGCGAGGATTATGAAGGAGTCTTTGTAGAACCATCAGTTGTTGTTGAAGTCACCTACCAAGAAATTCAAGAAACAGACGAGTATACAAGCGGTTACGCCTTGAGGGTGCCGAAAATAGTTAGGTTCAGGGCAGACAAAAGCGTAAGCGAAATAGATAGCACTGAAAAACTAAAGAAGCTTTATGAGTTGCAGTATGAGCGTTATCCAGCGCAATCGCTTTAGTGATTAAGCTTCTCGCCACTTCGACTTAAGCGAAACGACAATTATGGAAATTACAGTAGTTGCGAAAAGCAAAGCCCAACGGAGCGCAATCATCTCTGGCGGTAATTCCAGAAGCCCAGAGTAAGCTCGAATTAAACCAGCGGCGTTTGATGTTGGAAATATCATGGCAATCCAACCGAGTTCTCCAAGAAACTCTTCAGGGTAGTAAACTGGAGGCATAAATATTAAGCCTAGCCCGAGAATGTTTGAAATGTTGTTTAGCGTGTAAACGCTTGCTTTTCGAAGGTATGTTGAAACTATAAATCCTATGCCGCTTAACGCCGCCCAGCAAAGTATAAGTGAAGCAAACAGCCAACCAACGCTGGATGGCGGTAAAGCTCCAATCCACATTGCTATTATCATAAAGAATGCTAAGCTTGGAATGGAAAGTATTAAAGGTGCTAATGCAACCCCAACCGCGTATGAAACTGGATGAACTGGCATTGCAATAATCATTTCCCTAATCTTAACGTATCTATCATAAGTTATGTCTTGAATCGCAGCGGCTATTCCTATGAAACTTACCGTTGAAACAAGGGCTCCAACAAGCCCATAACTTATTTGTCCTCCAAATATCAGCAGGAAGAAAAGCGGAATGGCGCTTATTAACCCGATAACTATTAGCATTAACGGGTTCCTCTTAAGGTCTGGTATGGATTTTAAAGCAGCAATTATCAAGGTATCTTTAACTGGTTTCAAGTTCAAGCTTCTTCGCCTCCAACAAGTTTCACGAAAACATCTTCAAGCGTTATCGGAGCAGCTTCAGCCTTCAAACCCATCTTTAAAGCGGATTTAACAAGCTCAACCGCTTCATTAGCGTCATACAAATAGATTATCTGTTTACCCCCAAACTTCACAACGCGGTTATCGTTTTGCAGAAGCTTTATGTCCTGCGAGTTTCCTTCCACAACAACACGGTATTTTTCCTTCGCCAAACTCTTAATGTCCTCAACCTTTCCTTGAGCTATAACCCTTCCCTTATTGATTATTGCAAGTCTATCAGAAATCATTTCAGCCTCCTCCATTATATGCGTAGTTAAAAGTATGGTTTTTCCCTGCTCCACAAGTTCCCTCAAGATAGCCCAAACTTTCCTCCGTGCAACAGCATCCAAGCCACTTGTAGGCTCATCGAGCATCAAAACATCAGCGTCCGAAGCCAAAACAGAAGCTATTATTGCGCGTCTTCTCTCTCCTCCAGAAAGAGAAACGCAAGGTCTATTCCTTAAATCCCAAAGCTCAACAGCCTTCAATGCGCTTTCAGCTCTCTCTTTTACTTGCTCTTTTGTGGCGCCTCTTAGAAGCGGGAAATAATAGCAGTAATCCCACGGAGTATAGTTTCCATAAGTTTGAACATCTTGTGGAACAACCGCGATGTGCTTTCTAACTTTCTTTTCTTCGCGTGTCACGTCATACCCAAAAACGTATGCCTCTCCTTTTGTTGGCAAAAGCTGCGTGGATATAATTCTCAAAAAAGTTGTTTTCCCCGCCCCATTTGGGCCAAGCAAAGTGAAAAGTTCGCCCTTGTTGACCGAGAGGCTCACGCCCCCTAAAGCTTCAATAGGCTTTTTTCCATCGTAAATTTTCACTAACTCAACGGAGTTTATTGCTTCCATTTTTAACCCTTTAAAGTTGATAAACAATGGACTTTTTATTAAGAATTCTGGAAAAAAGTGGTCGCGGCTCTGGTCACACCCTAAAATGTGTAAGTCGATGATTTGTGTAAGGCTGTAAAAGGTTTAGGTTCGCCGTTGTTTTGTACTGTTGGCTGCGAATTCCCATGCCTATTTCTACAAATTCCTTCAGTGTCTGATTTGCGAATTCCCATGTTGGAGAGCCATACCTCAGCCCGTTGCATGTTGAGTCGGCGTATATGAAAAGCTTGTTTCCCATGTAATAGTAAACTGCCTCGTTTGCATAGCCAAATTTTGGTTTACTTAGGATTTTGAATGGCCAAAGCTTGCATGCTTTCGGTTTCATGTGCTGCAGTCCGCATAAGTGCATGTTCGGCAAATCGTATAAGAAAAAGCATGAGCCGTCGCTTCTCCTTTTTATGAAAAGCTTGTTTAACCCTGAAACTGTGCATCCAGCACCGTAATTTTTGACGATTCCAAGCCATTCTTGAAAGTTTAGGACGACACTGTAGGCTTTGCAGCATAAGCCGCATGCGTTGCATTTCCAGTCGCTGATGTACTGCCATGGGACGAACAGCATTTTACTTCGTATTTTTCTCAAAACAGTTTTTCTTAAAAACCTTGCTTGCAGAAAGGCTGAAGTTTTTCAACTATGTCTTTTGGAATTGGAGCGGCTTTTCCCCTTTTCTGGTCTGCTGCTACGATTACGACGTAGCCGTTTGCCAGTAGAGTGTTTGATTCTTTGTTGAAGATTTTGAAGCCGTATTTTATGGATTTCTCTCGCAGTTCTTCAACGGTTAATTCCACTTCTATTAGGTCGTTGAATCTTGCTGGCCTTTTGTACTGGCAGAATGCTTCAATTCTTGGGAACCATAAGCCTTTTTCTTGGGCGTCCGTAAACGTAAACCCCAAATGCCTATAAAATTCCTCTTCTGCCCGTTCAAAAAACCTAAAATAGTTAGAATAATGCACAACTTGCGCGGCGTCGGTGTCCGCCCATGTCACCCTAAAAGAGGTTTTAAAGGATTTGGGCGTCATTTCCTTTTTCACTAGGCAAACTAGACTTTTTTGTACAGGTAAAGCGTGTGTGTTGGGTATCCCAAACTTGGATTTTCACAGAAGTTTTCAACCTTAACTGGTTTCCACCCGACAATCTCATAATCATGAGAGACTACGCGTACTCCTGGTCGAAGTTCAGCCTCAAGTTTAGGTCTTATCTTCTCGTTGGCGCTTGTTGTCAAGTAAAGGAATACAACATCCGCAGATGACAAATCGACGGTGAACATGTCCCCGTTCACTATTGTAACTCGGTCTTGAAGTCCATGTTCATAAACCGTGCTTAACGCTTTTTTGACGAGGTCTTCCCGCAGTTCCACGCCAACGGCTCTTGCTCCAAAGTCTTTGGCTGCCATTATCACTGCCCTACCGTCTCCAGCGCCTAAATCAAAGAAGACTTCTCTTGGTTTTAACTCTGCGAGGATAAGCATTTGGCGGATTACTTGCGGTGGGCTTGGAACATATGGCGCAATATACATTAACTAGCCCTCAGTGCTCCTTGTTTATCCAAACATCCTTTTCTTTTAAAGATTTTCTGAAGTCTTTCAAGTGACATATGTGGCCTTTTTAGGTGTCGGTCTTCGGGCTTCCCCACACTTCATGCAACTTTGAGCGCAAAGTTCTAAATACTTTGCTTCGTCTCCAGTGCCTACGGCTTCTGCTGCTTTTCGGCAAAGTTCGCTTGGTTCCGTGCATCCTTCTTCGTGGCACAGGTTTGAGATGTACAGGCATATTTCGTTAACGTCTTTTGGTTCCAGGACGGCTCTGTTTGAGCGTACTAGGAGGCATAGTTCCCTTGCGAGAACGCATGTTTTGACGTATTTTATTCTTTCAAGAACCTCTTCCCTTAGCTTTTTTCTGCTTATCTCCACAACCTATTCTCCTTTATGGTCTGTAGCGTCTACGCACATTAACACGCTCCACCATTTAAAAGTTGTTGTAAGTCTCTGAGAGCTACCAGAACCTTTTGCTTAAGGCTTTGCGTTCAGCCTCAAGAACAAGCTCATAAAACTTGTCATTTAGCTTTGACTCTTCTTGTAGAACATCCTTAACCTCTGAGGGACTAACCTTTCTAGCGCATAGGGCGACAACAGCCGCCTTTCCATACTTGTCTATTAGCTGTGCTGTCTGCAACGCTTGTTTCTTAAGCTTTTCCTCGCTTTTCGTTAGTTTTTCGCCTTTCTTTTCAACTATTGGAAGAAGCCTCTCCTCCTCAACCTTCAAAAGCCCTATAGCTCCAGAGCCGCAATGTGGACATTTTGGTTTTTCTGGCAAGTCCTTTGCACGTGCCATTTCCATGTAACTCCAACAGTTTGTGCATATGAAATTGCATGTTTCGTTGAGAAGCCTAGCCTTGACAGATTCTATTAGGACTGCGCGCATCCTTTCTGGAGGAATTAAGTCGGTTTTCATGCTGACTCTTTCGATGCCAACGCGGGCAACTGGTGTTGCCTTGCCTTCGGTTTCAACTTTCTGTATTTGGATTTCGCCTTCTCGAATTTTTGCAAGCACGTAAACAAGCTTTTCCAAGTCTAAATCCTTAGTGAAAACCTCCTTTAAGCCTTCCTCGTATATTGGTGTGTCTTCGAAACTTTTTATTAGCTTCTGTAGGCTAACGTTGCTGAAGTCAGCCCATTTTTGTAAGGCTCCGAAGCGTCTTGCAACGTGAATCATCCTACGCTTGAAAAGCCCAGTTTTAACCGTAGCCCTTGTCAGCGTTTCCCTTATTGCCTGTTCGGGCATTGTGCGCATTTCATCAAAAAGTTCAATTATGTTATTGGCGTTTGCTGCGCCCACGGTTTGCACAAATATGCGGTAGGGGTCATGTTGAACAACAACGCCATAACCGATTTTTTCCGAAAGCAACTGTCCCAGAAGCTGCGCGAGGGCTCTGTTCGTAAGAGAACCGAAGTTAGCATGAATAATCACGAACTCTTCCCAATCTTCGATTATTATTCGCTTGTCCGTTGGAACTGGAAGTCCAGACGCCACATGCTCCACGGTTTCGGCTAGAGCCCGCAAAATTGTGTCCTTGTCAGCTGGATACTGTTCACTAAGCTTTGCGGCAACTTCTTCTGGAGAAAGCCCCTTGTGCATTTGCTCTTCAACGAAGGCTCTTATTGCGCCTACTTCTTGCGCTATTTCGAATGGAACGGGGATTTCTTCACCTATCCAGCTTGGTATTGCACCAGTTGGGTCGTCAACTGGCTTCACGTATACCTTCTCTTCTGAAATGTGCAAGATTCTCCACGGGCTCCCTCTGATTATGAATTTTATTCCAGGCTTGCCATACTCAGCCATGAACGCTTCGTCTAAAACGCCTATTGCCGAGTCGCTTGATTCGTCGACAACTAGGAACTGTCTCTCCTCTGGTATCATGGACAAGTTTTCAAAGTAGTACTCAAAAAGGGCTTTTGTTCTTCTAGGCTTTAAAACAACCTTGTCTTCAAATGAAACCCAAGCCAAGCGTGGAAAACGCTGGTGCATGTACCTCAAAATTTTTTCAACATCCTCCATTGTCAAGTCCTTGTATGGATACGCGTTCTTGAAAAGCTCCAGTATCTCGTTGAACTCTAATCTGCGATTTTTGAGGAGCAAACCAACAATTTGGTGAGCAAGCGCATCATAAGGTTTCGGCGGAATCTCAACGGGCTCCAAATCCTCTTTTAGGGCGCGTCTGGCAATGGCTAAAGCTTCAAGTGTGTCGTCTGAATCCATGGCGACTATTATGCCTTCGGCTATGTGTCCAATTCTGTGTCCGCTTCTTCCAACGCGCTGTATAAGCCTCGTAACTTGTCTGGGGCTCATGTATTGTATTACGAGGTCTATTCTGCCTACGTCTATGCCAAGTTCTAGGCTGCTTGTGCAGACTAGTCCTTTTAGTTCGCCGTTTTTTAGTCCTTTTTCTGCTGCTATACGCGATGGCTTTGCAAGCGAACCGTGATGTATCGACACTGGGAAGTCTATGTCCCAAACCTTGAATCTGCTTGCTAAAACTTCTGATATAGCCCTCGTGTTGGTGAACAAAAGCACGGACTTGTGCCTACTTATGTAATCGCGGATTATACGCAGACGCGCTGCAACTTCTGGATGCGTATAAAGTTTTGAAGAAAGCTTGAAATCTTCTGGTTCTGGCTTTGGAAAAAGAATTTTTAGGCGCATAAGCCTCGCAACTGGAACGCGAACAATTTCGACGCTTCTGCTGTTTCCAACAAGAAATTGAGCGACTTTATCTGGACTGCCAATAGTTGCTGACAAGCCTATAACTTGAAAGTCTCTACCAACCATGCTCCTAAGCCTTTCCAATGCAAGCGCTAATTGGCTTCCGCGTTTGCTGTCAGCCATCTCGTGAACTTCGTCAATTATAACCCAGCGCACCTGCTGCAAATGTTGCCTCATAACCCAGCCGGGCAGTATGGCTTGAAGTGTTTCGGGAGTCGTGATTAGAATGTCTGGAGGGCTTCTAGCTTGTCTTGTCCGCTCTTTTGTTTCCGTGTCGCCGTGTCTTACGGCAAGTTTAATGTCGAGGTTGTTGCACCACCACTCAAGTCTTTCAAGCATGTCGCGGTTTAGAGCCCTCAAAGGCGTAATATACAATGCTTTTATTCCAGGGATTTTTCGCGGTTCTTGCAACATCATGCTTAGGACGGGCAGGAAAGCAGCTTCTGTTTTTCCAGTTGCAGTTGGCGAAATGAGCAGTACGTTTTTTCCTTCAAGAATTTTTGGTATAGCCTTTTCTTGTGGTTCTGTTGGTTTTGAGAATCCCCTCTGCTCGATGAGTCTTCGAACGGGCTTGACGAGAAGGTCAAAAGTGTTCTTTGGGGAATCCTTCAACCAGCCTAAACCTCAACGCATAAAAAAGCGTTAAGTCGATGGTAAAAGTGTTTTGGAAACGCCTTGTTCCCAAATAAACTATTTTATACTGCTGATAGCCAATGTAAGAGGCGGTAAGGATGCGTAAAACTAAACAATCAAAAAGGGCTCGTAAAAGGGTTAAGAGAATTAAAAGGAGTAAACCGCAAATTGAAATTCGCCAGATGGGATTAGAAGACCTTTCAGAAGTTTGGCGTCTCGGCGAAAAAATTTTCACGCCATCAAATCTGCAGTTCACTTATAGGACATGGAACATAGACGAGCTATTGTCGCTATTTTACAGCGACCCAGAACTCTGCTTAGTGGCGCAAAACGTAAAGTCGAAGAAAATAGTTGGCTTCGTTATAGGCACTATTCTTAAACGTCCATACAGCCCATGGACTTATGGCTATTTCGTCTGGGCTGGTGTGCATAAGCTAAAGCAGAAAAGCGGTGTTGGGCGAAGATTGTATAGGGAACTGGAAAAGCGCTTTAAGGATAAGGGTGCCCGAATAGTAATAGCCGACGTGGAAAGCAACAACATTGCTGGAATGCAATTCATAAAGAAACTTGGATTTAAAGAAGCCCAGACATACGTTTGGTATTCAAAAAGCCTAGAATGAGCTGTTACTTGTTGGACAATTTTGATATTTTGCCTTCAATTCCATGATTTTTTACATTATGAATTTTAGCATTTCATGCAACACCAATGGAACGTGAAACGGGCAAACATTCAAGTTTCACGGCTATTTTTAGGAATTTTAGCCTACAATTTCCAATCAGATACATTTCATTAACGCTCATGAGAGCAAATTCATAATAGTTAAGCATGCTTTAATGGTCTTTATCGGGTATTATATTGCGAAAAATTGCTTCCTCCATGTGATTTTTGAGTGTTTTACCATGCATTTTTCGATTTTGCACATTGTTTTTTGCAAAGAAAATGTTTATGTTTAGCGTCCAGTTCCACCTTATCTATCCGAAAATAATGGAAAGTTTTTTATCTATCATCATGTGAAACCATGGATATCGGAGAACATCGGAGGAAATTAAATGGCTAAATGTCCAAAATGTGGAACAGTTGTAAACACTCCAAAGAAGAAGTGGACGATGGCTGGGCGACCAGACAAGTCTGGTAAACGAATGCAACTTGAAATAGGGCTTTTTGACTGTCCAAAGTGCAAGAAACCATTCAGAGAAGTGCTAAGCAAAAAGAAGGTTTAAAGAGCCAAGTTAACGTATCGAAGTCTAACGCTAACACGCCTTCCCCCTATTTTTCCCATACCAAAAAACGCTAAGTTTTTAATCCACGGAAACCCTAACAAAGAATCTACAAATAACAGAAGGCAATGGACTTGGCTATGGAAAAACTCAAAAGATTGTGGAAAAACGAATATTTTCAAACAGTTCTAATGGTAGCACTCGTAATAATCATAGTTTTCGGACTCTGGAATGGAATGGTATATGCGCTTGGCACGCCACACCCAATGGTGGCAGTAGAAGGAGCAAGCATGTGCACGTTGCCCGGCTCACACTGTGATGGTTGGACGCATCCCTTTGAACGCACATTACATGACGGAGACCTGGTAATCCTTCAAGGAGTAAACCCAAAAAACATCAGCATAGGCGACATAATCGTGTACCGTGCTGATTCGAGGTTTATAATTCATAGAGTAATAAGCATTGAGACTGGTGTGGATGGTAAACTTTACTTTACCACAAAAGGCGACGGCAACCCTGGTCCTGATTCTAGTGACGTGTCTCAAGATGATGTCATGGGTCGTGTTGTTTGCCGTATTCCATGGCTTGGTCACATCGCACTTTTTATGCGCGGGTCTTTTTTCGCCTTTATAATAATCGCCATAATCGTCCTTTTAATTTTTGAACTTGTCCTCCCAATTCTCGTAGGCGAGGGAGAGGAAAAAGAGAAGGAAGCAGAAAAACCGCAGGAGAAAAGCTCGGAACACGTTTCAGAAACCTAATGGTTTATAAAGGGTATTTAAGCATTCACTATAAGAAGTGGTGTTTGATGCCGAAAGTTAAGGCTGTCATAAACATCGAGAATGTTGTGGCTTCAGCAACATTGAATCAGAAGGTTGATTTGAACGCTGTGGTTAAGGGTTATCCAGGCGTGGAATACCGTCCAGAGCAGTTTCCAGGATTGGTTTTTAGGCTTAAGCGCCCAAAGACTGCAACCTTAATTTTCAATTCTGGGAAGATGGTTTGCACTGGAGCAAAATCAGAGAAAGAAGCCAAAAGCGCTGTCATGAAGGTTATAAAAGAGCTGAAGAAAGGCGGAATAATCATAATCAGCAAGCCTGAACTTCGCATACAAAACATTGTTGCTTCTGCTAGCCTCGGCGGAATGATAGATTTGGAAAAGGCGGCATACACTCTTGGAAAAACCATGTATGAGCCAGAGCAGTTTCCAGGCTTAATCTACAGGATGGACGAACCTAAAGTGGTTATTCTATTGTTTGCGAGTGGCAAGCTTGTCTGCACTGGAGCAAAAAGGGAACAAGACGTTTACGACGCTGTACACAAGCTTCACGAGATACTTGAGCAGCGGGAACTAATATTTTACGAGTAAAATCCCACTTATCCTTTTTTAATTTGTCTCAGAATAGTTTTTAACTGCACTTCGTCGATGGCCCCAATTTCATGCATCTTTTCAGCTATTTCGCTAATCCTAATCAGTGAATGAAGCCTTATTCCAGCCTTTTCAAGTCTCTCATTTCCGCCTTCTTCTCTATCGAGGAGCACAACAGCATCTGCCACGACGCCGCCTTCAGCCGTGACAGCCTTAGCCGCCTTTTTCAAGGATAATCCAGTTGTAACTAAATCGTCAACAAGTAGAACGTGGTCTCCAGGCTTTAAGACGCCCTCTATTCTCCTTTGTCTTCCGTGTAAACGAGCGCCTTTTCTGACGTAAATGAATGGTTTTTTTAGGTTGCAGGCGACTACAGAAGCGAATGGTATGCCGGCAACTGGAATTCCAGCGATTCTCTCAAAATTTTTGGCGCCTATTTTGTCTTTTATGAATTCCACGTAGAAGCTGCAGATTTTTTGGAAAGCGTCTGGAAAGCTTGGGACGACCCTCAAATCTATGTAGTAGGGGCTTATTTTCCCGCTTGTAAGCTTGAACGCGCCAAACTCGAAAGCGCCTATCTTGTTTAGGATTCTGCAAATCTCATCTTTTACTTGCTCTGCATTTTTTTCCATAGCGGTTCTTCACGTCCTCTTTGAAACTTGGTAGATTTTGCCCACTTCTGGAATTAAACAGTTAGTATTTGGAAGTTCGCGTTTCAAAATTTCCGCAAACCTTTTCTGGTCTGCAGCTGAGCCCGTGTGGTATGGCACGGCAATTTTAGGCTTGGTTAGTCTTGCAATTTCGGCGCCTGTTTGGGGTGATGTTCCAGGTGCGATGCCGACGGTGCAGAAGACGAGGTCGAACTTTTCCTTTTCGCCTAATGCAGCCATCTCTGGGAATGGTAGGCTGTCTGCTGTGTGAAATATTTTCACGTTGTCTTCGCTTGTTATTATGAAGGATATTGGTGTGGCTGCTGGTGGATGATTACACTTTTCAGCTTTTACTGAAACGTTGCCTATTTTGACTTCGTCTCCAGCCTTAACTTCGCTAAGCTTTTCAGCTGGAATAACGTTGCGCAATCTTTTCGCTGATGTTTGGTCAGCCACAACCAAGCATTTCGTTTGTTTATGGATTTCCGAAATGAGCGAGGGGTCAAAGTGGTCGTAATGCTCGTGGCTTATTAAAACTGCGTCAACGCTTGTGAAGTTCTTTGGTTTAACGTCCACTGGGTCAACCACGATGGTTTTGGAAGGTGTCTTAAAAGTTACTCCAGCATAATGGTTGAACCAAACGAATAAAACTTCGTTTTTCTCGGGTTTTTGTTCTATCGACATGGTAGTCAACCCAAATGGATATTATTTGATTTTGGCTTTAAAAGAGCTTGTGGTTAATTTGGAACATTTCCTAATCTTTTGAATCGTGAATGAGGAATAAAGCTATCAAGATTGCTGGGCCCATCAGTCCTAAAGCTACGTAGAATGGCAATTGTGGGAAGAAAGCTACGTAAAGGTAGTTGCCCAAGAGCATGCCGATGCCGTTAAAAATGTAGCCGACGAAATTTCTGAACGCAACAACTTTGCCTCTATTTTCTGGGTTTACAAGGTCTGTTGAAAGCGCCATTGCGGAGGACATGACTAACAGTTGACCGAGGGCGAATAGGGACATTGAAAGCATAAGCGTCAGAAACGTGCCGTGAACGAAGATTAGTGTGGCTGTACCGAAAATGGATAACCCAAGGATTAAGGGAACTTTTCTTCCGACAGTGTCAACCATCTTGCCGATTGGAATGGAGGCTGCAACCATAGTTAGCAATAGTGGAATGAAGGTTAACCACCACTGTTCCTTGGGTATCCCCAACGTTTCTGTTGCGTATATCGCGTTCATCACGTTTGTAAGCGAATACCCGAACATGATAAGAGTTTGGACAACAAAAAGCCACAATGCGGAGCGTGGCACATGTCTCCACACATTAACGCATTCCTTTACGGCTGTTGAATATGAAGAGAAAACGTATCTGAACCGCATTGGCTCTCCACTCTTTAAGGTTTCCTTCAACTTAAGCCGCCAAACCGCTGCAATAGCATAGAGTATTGTGACAATCACGTAGATTATTCTCATGCTCATTTCCAACCCGAATGCTAGCATAAGCGCTCCCGCAATTATTGGACCGGGAGTGTTGAATGTTCCGTGGATAAGCTGTATTATGGAGGAGCCCATTCCTCTGCGTTCTGGCGGAAGCGAATCTTGAACCATGGCGAAAAGTGCTGGTTGATAGACGAGGCAGAGGCTATGAATTATTGTTCCTATCAATATGAAGTGCCATGAAGGCGCAAGCGCGAATATCAGGTTTGAAAGAGCCATCACCATTGTCATTACGGTGATAAGTTTTCTTCGTCCATACTTGTCCGCTAGATAGCCGCCTGGAAACGCCACAATCGCCATGGCAACCCAGTTTGCAAGTCCTATTATTCCCAGAGCCATTGGGAAATCCTTTCCGCCTAGAACGTCTTGAACGTAAAGCTGAAAGTTTGGCACGGGCATTTCCATTGCAAGGTCCATTATTATCCAACTGACCACTAGAATCTTGTAGTTGCCAGTTATGAAGTAGAATTCTCGCTTGATTATGTCCCGCAAACCCATTAGTTTTCACTTTGAGCTTTTCATGGGCGCATGTGCCTCACTAATATAAGGGTTTAGCCCGTGGATTGCCAATTTTTATTCATTTACCTTTGGCAAATGCTTAATAACTCTGCTCTCAAGTGTTTCCATACCAAAAAGGGATGCGAAAATGGTTGACGTTTGGCTTCCCTATGGGAAAACCGAAGTTTGCGCGAGAATCCCAGCGCAGAACCTCCTAGGCGCGATAGAGCCAAAAGAGAAGGTGGGCGTGCCAGATGCAAGGGCTGAAATTGAGAGGGCTTTAAGAGAACCGATTGCCTCAAAAAGGCTGAGCGAAATAGTTAAGCCTGAAAATAAAGTGGCTATAGTTGTAGATGACGCCACGAGACCAGCACCAAGCCACCTTATGGTTCCACCGCTACTTGATGAATTGAATTCTGCTGGAGTTAAAGACGAAAACGTAACAATAATTTTTGGTTGTGGCACGCATAGGGCTGTTACGCCAGAAGAGGCTACTCAACTTTTAGGCGAGGACGTCGTCAAGCGCGTAAAGGCAATAAGCCACGATTGTAGGGCTAAGGACTTAGTTTACGTTGGGACGACGAAAACTTACGGAACAAAAGTCTATTTGAACCGTGTTTTCGCCGAGGCTGATGTGAAAATTTTGACAGGAGATATTGGCTTCCACTATTATGCTGGTTATGGCGGTGGAAGAAAAAGCGTTTTGCCGGGGGTTGCTGGCGAAGAAACCATTAAGCACAACCATGCCATGCTTTTAAATCCAAACTCGAAAACTGGAGTTTTGAATGGTAATCCAGTTCATGAGGATATGGTTGAAGCGGCTAGGCTTGCAAAGGTTGATTTTATCTTGAACGTTGTGTGCAATAGCAAAGGCGATATTGTAAAGGCTTTTGCCGGAGATTTGGAGCAAGCCTTCCTTGAAGGCGTTAAACTCGTTGATGAGATGTATCGTGTTCAAGTAAACCGCAAGGCAGACATCGTTGTTGTTAGTTCAGGTGGACATCCCGCAGACGTTAACCTCTTCCAAGCCTACAAGGGCGTAGATGCAGCTTTGGAGATTGTTAAACGTGGGGGCGTTGTGGTGCTGGTTGCTGAGTGTCCAGAAGGTCATGGAAACCATGTTTTTTATGATTGGATGGTTAAGTTCGGCGATTTGAAGGCTATTGAGAGGGAAATTAAGCGTAACTTCATTTTAGGCGGACAAAAGGCTTACTATCTGCTTAAGGCTTTGCAGAAAGCTCAAATAATACTAGTCTCAACAATGCCAGACTACTACGCCACAAACATATTCAAATTGAAAACTGCACGTGGTGTAAACGATGCTTTAGACGAAGCCTTTCGCATTGCTGGAAAAAACGCCAAGGTTTGGGTTATGCCATACGGAAACTTCACGCTTCCAGAGGTCAAGAGCGAAGAGCAAAGCTAATCAAAAGCGGTTAAATAGTAAACTCTTGTTCATTTAATTAAAATTAAGGGAGAAAAAGAGCGTGCAAAAAACCTTCACATTGCGGAAATTCACTGTGGACGACTTACAAGACGTTATACGAATCAACCGCGTTTGTTTGCCAGAAAACTACACAGACTTCTTCTTCCTCGACCTCTACAGACGCTTTCCAGAAACCTTTATTGTCGCAGAGGAAAACGGTGAAATAGCAGGCTACATAATGTGCCGCATCGAATTCGGCTTGTCAGACTTCGGATTCAGCGGACTCATAAAGAAGGGACACATAGTCTCGGTTGCCGTTATGCCCCAGCACAGAAGGAAGGGTATAGGACAAGCCCTCATAACAGAAGCCTTAAACGGCATGCGCCATTACGGAGCTAAACAATGCTTTCTAGAAGTTAGAGTGACCAACGACCCAGCAATAAGTCTCTACAAAAAGCTCGGCTTCAAAATAACACGCACAATTCATGGCTATTACGCTGATGGAGAAGACGCTTACGTAATGAGCATGGAAATTCCACAAAAGGTAAAGTGAAAGCTAAATTTTTGTGTACTCAGCTTTCTCGCTTACAAAGTTTATTGCTTGAAGCATGGTTTTTGCAAGTCCAAGCAAGCCTAAAAGAACTGTGAACATCAGGAAAACACGTATGTCCAAAACGAAGTTTATGTTCTGAAAACTTCCACTTACCAACCCGCCATTTAATGATATGAGCACATAACCAATCACGAACAACTCCTTAGCAGCAGCAAATAAGTATTGGAAAATTGTTCCAGAGACGAACTCGCCTACAATCATCAAGGTTATGTAAACGGCAACAAAGGTTTCAACAGCCTCTTTCAATCCTGGAACCATGTTTGCCACTGAGGCTACAAACATCCACGAAACAAAGTATAACGCGTAGAAAAGCACGCCTTTTATTGTTGCCTTTAAAGCCTTAAAAATTACGCTTTGAACTTTTCTTTTAAGGCTGTTATCCTTTTCAGTCAACATTTACCTCACCAATTTTAATGTTAAAAATGGGCGTTTGAAGGTGAATTTCAAAACGCCTAATTGACAGGAGCACAGCGTTCTCAACGCTGATTTCGATGTATCCACTGTAAACTGTTTGGCTTGGCGCTTCAATAACTGTTTGCGCTTCGCCCACCATGACGTTTTCAGAGTCGTAAATAAGCGTCGACAAGTTTCCAACAACATCGAAGAACGCGTGGTTTTCAAAACTTATCGGCGTTCTTATAAGCGTGTGTGTCCTGTTAATCGCCACGTATTCTGGTTCGCCTATTTCGAGGTTGTAAAGCGGCGCGCCCCATGTAAAAGTAATGTTTGTTGACGCCGTGAATGGGATTACTTCTGCGACGCTCATGCCCACAGCTTCATACAAAAGAAGCGTTGTGTCATTAAAAATTAGATTGGTGTTCTCTCGAAAAAGTTCTTTAACGTTCACCGTTATGTTATGCCTTACCGTAACGAAGGTGTTTCTACTTATGACTGGTATGCAAGTGTTTCCACGTGCAATAACCAAGCCTTCCAAATCAGAAATTTCCGTCGTAACATTGAAGGAGCCTATATTAAAAAGTCCCCTATTTTCAACTGTTATTGGCAAACAAAGAACCATCTCGTTTTCCTCCGTGAGATTTGTGGACATTTCAAGTTCTCCGAAGCTGAAGCGTACATCCTTTATGAAGGAGTAGACTGCTGAAATGGTGAAGGCTGCCAGAAAAATCCAGAATAACGCCGTTGCTATGCTTATCATTCGAATTGCCGCTTTCATGTCGCTTTTCCCCAGCGAATTCAAATGCAGCTTAACTGTTGTTGGATGCTTGCTGTTCGCTCTTCGGTTTTTCTTCAGTTTGTTGTTGTGCGGTCTGCTCGGGTGGTATAACAATCATCTGTGGCTCTGGAGGTTTAACTTTCTCCTTTGCCTTTTCTTCCTTGACTTTTTGGTTTGCTGGTTTTTGTTGGGCAACAATAGGCTTTTGTGGAGCAGCTACTATGGCTTCGATTCTTGGGGCGCTTGTTAGTAGGGTTACTCCGCGTATGGTTACCAGCGAGCCTATCCAGCCCATCACGCCCAAGTACATTATTCTTATGCATGTTGCAATTAGTGGTCCTAGGGCTTCGCCGAACATTTGCGTGAAATCTCCTGGTAGGATTTGTATGCTTTGTGTTAGGAAGCCCCATGCGCTTATGAATGTGAATACTAAAAGCGCGACGCCTATCATTAGGACGATTATTCCGGATATTGTTATTTTGTCTTTGAAGTTTTTGAACATGTTCTCGCCTTGTTGTTTTGAAGGCTTTTTAAAATATTAAATCTTCCGATATTGTAAACAGAATCGCAGTTACCTATCAAAAATCCAAAACAAAAATAAAGAAAGGCGAGTTTAAAGCGGCAAACCAAGCTTCTGGTAAATCCGCTGCTTGTTCTCCTCAACCTTCTTCTGCACATCCATGAAAAGGTTGTTCCCATGAGAATCTATGGCAACAGCAAGCGGACCAAAATCTTCAACCTCAAAAATCCACAAGGCTTCTGGGGTTCCCAAATCAAGCCACTCAACGCCCTTAACGTTTTTTATGGCTTTTGCAGCCAATATTGCCGCTCCACCAGTGAACGCGCCGTAAATGGCGCCATATTTTGCCATGGCGTCGGTCGTCTTCTTTCCCATTCCACCTTTGCCTATGACAACGCGAACCTTAAAGTTCTTTATGAACTCGTCCTCAAAAATGTCCATGCGTGTGCTTGTTGTTGGTCCAGCTGCGACGGCAATCCATTTGTCTCCTTCTTTTGCCACGACTGGTCCGCAGTGGAAGACGGCTAGCCCTTCAAGGTTTATTGGGAGCGCTTTTCCCTCTTTGAAGTATTCTAGGGCTCTTTTGTGGGCTTGGTCTCTTGCGGTTACGATTGTTCCGGTTATGTAGACGACATCGCTTACCTTTAACTTTCGTATTTCTTCTTCTGATATTGGGGTTTTAAGATGGTAAACTGCCATTTCATTTCACCTCACGTTTTTATGGGTTAAATATTCCACGCTTCCATCGCTGTTTATGCGTGCAGAAGCCCTTCGCGCTGCCCAACAGTTGAATGCAACCGCCGCTGGGAATGATGCTGGATGCCTAAACGCATAGTCAACGTGCACGCCTAAAACAGTTGTTTTTCCGCCCAAGCCCATTGGACCAATTCCAGTCATGTTTACAGCCTCTAAAATTTCTTCTTCAAGTTTTGCGATTTCTGGGTTTGGGTTATGCTGGTCTAACGGTATTAAGAGCGCCTTCTTGGCAAGTTTCATGGCGATGTCTGCTCCGCCCCCAACAGCAACGCCTAAAATGTTTGGTGGACACGGTTGGGCTCCAGCCTTGATTACGGCGTCTACAACGAACTTTTTAAGTCCGTTTATGCCTTCTCCTGGTACAAGCATGCCAGTCACACAGACGTTTTCTGAACCTCCTCCCTTGGTCATGACTGTTAACTCTAAAGCGTCTCCTTGGACTATCTCCCAGTGGATGAACGGTATGTATCTTCCAGTATTGTCTCCGCTGTTTTTCTGGGTGAACGGGTCGACGGAGTTTGGTCTTAACGGGATTTCTTTTGTGGCTCTTCGCGTGGCGTTTATTAACGCTTGCTCAACTTTGTCGAGGTTTTTGGCTTGTGCGCCTGCCTTCGCATAAAATATTATTGTTCCAGTGTCTTGGCATACTGGCGCCTTGTATTTTTCGGCGAGTTCAATGTTGTCTAGTATGGCTTTTAGCTGGGTTTTTCCAGTTTCGCTTGTTTCCTCAGCATAAGCCTTTTTCAACGCTTTCTTGACGTCTTCTGGAAGATATATGACTGCTTGCTTCAATAGGTTGAACGCTACTTCCTCAACAACTTTTGTTTCCAACTTTTTCCCTCTTTTCGCGTTTGACGGTTTATTGAAAACTTCACGTACTTATGCTTTCTCCATGCGCAAATTTAATTCGAATGTCAAAAAGGGGTTTTCACTTTAACTCAACTCTCTAGGGACTAAATGCGAAGGTTCTTCGAGTGTTTTAAATATAGCCTAAACAAACTGTTCTCACATAACCACGAGAGGCAAACAAAATGGTGGCAGAAGAACAAATTGAGGGTGCTGAAAAAAGGAAATACGAACTATTAGAGGACTTGCCTGGAATTGGACCAGCAACAGCACAGAAACTTCGCGAAATGGGCTTTCACACGGTTGAGTCGTTGGCAATGGCGACAGTTCAAGAACTTGAGCCCGCTGGGATAAGCGAGAAAAAGGCTTTAGCCATAATAGAGGCTGCCCGCTCTTCCATAAGCGTTTCATTCGTTAGGGCGGATGAATTGCTTAAGATGCGTCAGCAAGTTTTGCGTTTAACAACTGGAAGCAAAGCCTTAGACCGCATCTTGGACGGCGGGCTTGAAACTCAAACGATTACGGAGTTTTACGGTGAATATGGAAGTGGGAAAAGCCAAATTTGCCATCAACTCTGCGTTAACGTGCAGTTGCCTCCAGAAAGGGGCGGGCTCAACGGCGCAGCGCTTTACATTGACACTGAAAACACTTTTCGCACTGAACGCATTGTGCAGATGTCTAGGCACTTGGGGCTTGACCCGCAACAAGTTGTTAAAAACATAATTTACGCCGAGGCTTACACTTCAGACCATCAAATGTTCCTTTTGGACAACGCTGACGAGGTAATTAAGGCTAACAACGTGAAACTCATAATTATAGACTCCTTAACGGCCCATTTCAGAAGCGAATACCTTGGACGCGAAATGTTAGCTTCGCGACAGCAGAAACTAAACAAGCACATGCATAAGCTTATACGCTTAGCAAGAGCCTTCAACGCAGTAGCGGTCGTAACAAATCAGGTTATGGCTAAACCCGACGTGTTTTTCGGCGATGCCATACACCCCATCGGCGGACACATTGTTGGACATACAAGCCACACGAGAGTTTATCTCCGAAGGGCTGCTCATGGACCCATACGCATTGCCAGATTAGTTTCAAGTCCATACTTGCCAGAAGGGGAGGAAATCTTTAAAATAACAGAGAACGGCATAGAGGATGTCTCCGAAGAGGAGAAGACAAAGTCTCGTGGTCGTTAAAGATGCCCGTGCCCTCCGCGTTGGTTGCGCGTTATTTCCAACTCCTTGTTAATAGACAGTTTACAGAAGCCGAGAGGGAACTTGAGCGGATTAAGCAGAAAATGCATAAGACGGAGTGGAACCGCGGCTACTTCAGAGCCTTGTACGGAATGCTTCTTGTGCGCCGCTCAAACAGCGGCAACAACGACTCCTACGCGTTTTTCGCAAAACTCGACTTAAGTGACAAGGCAACGTTAAACGCTTACAAACGCGAATTTCTAGAGCACGTGAAGAATAGGCTTCACGGAGATTTTGACCGCGGCTTCTTCTCAGCATGGGCTGACTGCATGCGTGTACTAAGCAAAATTAACATTGCAGCTGTTTCAAACACCAACAGCCCTAACATGAAAGGCGATATAGAAAAGGAAAAACTCGAAGCGCCAAGTGAAAGCGAAGAAATCGCCTAGATGCCTAACAGCCAGATGATATTGGTGCTCCAGCGATTAGCGTGTATAGGAGAATCCAAAAGACTATCCATGCAAGGAAGTATATGCCTATTCCCATTGTAAACAGTTTTTGTGGCTTTTCAACTTTTGCCATGAACAAAGCCTTTATCACGTAATAGGAGAGCAGATAGACCACAAGGGCTATGGATGTGCCGTTAAGAAACATGTTCCAATGAAAGTTGCTAACATCATTTGTTATGGTGTTTGTTGCAATTCCATACCCTATACATAAAAGGGCGGCTAAAATGCCGAATGCCACTCTCAACCAGTAAACCACAGTCAAAGGCTTCATCACATGCACCTTTTGGCTTTCACTCTTCTTTATGATTTGAGATTGCCTATTTATAGTTTGAAGGCTTATTAACTTTCTTGAAAGTGATACTGGGCTATGCAGAAAAGAGAATTCACAAGCTTCGACGTAGCTGCCGTGATTGAAGAATTAAGAAAGCTTATTCTAAATTCGCGTGTTAGCAACCTATACCAACCAGACATCAAAACGCTACTCTTTAAACTGCACAAGCCAGAAACCCCAACCTTCTGGCTTTTATTCGAAGCGGGTAAACGCTTACACCTGACATCTTACGCTGTTGAGAAGCCCACCACTCCACCCGCATTCTGCATGGCTTTAAGAAAATACCTTCGCAACGGCATTTTGACCAATGTTGAACAATACGAATTTGAAAGAGTTGTAATTTTCTCCTTCAAAACTGGAAGCGGCAATCTAAAGCTTGTTTTGGAAATTTTCGGCGAAGGCAACGTCATCCTAATAGACGAGCAAGGCGCAATTTTACACGCCTTAACCTACAAACGCATGAGAGACCGCAACATCCTACGAGGCGAAAAATTCGTTTTCGCCCCGCCAAGCGGGAAAAACCCGCTAAAAATCAGTATCGAAGAATTTTGTGAAGAGCTTAAAGGTTTTGGCAATGTGGAAGTTGTACGCACGCTCGCACGTTACTTAAGCATAGGTGGATTTTACGCCGAAGAAGTCTTGTTAAGAGCTGGCATCGACAAAAAACTGTTATGCAGTTCCTTAGAAGACAACGCGATGGAAGCTATCTTCAAAACTTTACGTGCATTGCTCTCGCAAGTTTTAGAAGGCAAACTTGAACCAAACATCATTTTAGACGCGAATGGCAACTTTTTAGACGTTGCTCCCATGAAACTCAAACGTTATGAGGATTTTAACGCTAAATCTTTCAAAAGTTTTAATGAAGCCTTGGACGAGTTTTATTTGCGCATTGAAGCGTTGGAAAAGGCTGAAGAAACAAGCGCAGAATTAGAGGCTTTAAGGCGTGAGGCGGAAAGGCTTAAACGCATTATCGAAAGCCAAGAAAGAGTTTTAACAGAGGCGCAAAAAGAAGCAGAACACTACAAGCAAATCGGCGACACGATTTACGCAAACTCAAACATGCTACAACAACTACTTGACCGTTTCCTAACAGACTTAAAGAGCGGAAAAAGCTGGAAGGAAATAACCTCAAAAATTTTGGCTGAAAAAGAGGCTGGCATAAAACCAAGCGTTTTCTTCGAAAGCTTCGACCCAAAAAAGTTGGCGGTAAACCTCTGCGTGGATAACCTCCGTTTCAGCTTACAAATACAATCAAAACTTTTTGACTCCGCCACAAAATTCTACGAGCAAAGCAAAAAAGCTAAACAAAGACTTGAAGGCGCAAAAACAGCCCTAGAAGAAACCCGCAAAAAACTTGCAGACGTAACGGCAAAAATCAAAGAGGTTGAAGCCAAAACCCCAATAACAGCAACGCCTACCAAAAGCATTGAAGAGGAAATCGCGAAACGCCGCATAAAAGGCAAAGAATGGTATGAAAAATTCAGATGGTTCAAAACTTCAGAAGGCTTCCTGGTAGTCGCTGGAAAAGACGCTGTCAGCAACGAAGTGCTAATAAAAAAGTACACAAAACCAGAAGACATTGTTTTCCACGCAGACATCATAGGCGCACCCTTCGTCGTAATAAAAACAGAAGGAAAAACACCAAATCAACAAAGCCTAAAAGAAGCAGCGGAATTCGCCGCAGCCCACTCACGCGGATGGCGAGAAGGCTTCGCAACGGTAGACGTTTACTGGGTTACACCAGAACAAATAAGCAAAAAAGCACCTTCAGGCGAATACGTCCCACACGGAGTCTTCACCATAAGCGGAAAAAGAAACTGGATGCGCAACACTCCGCTTAAAATCGCCATAGGCACAGTCCCAGACGAAAAAACAGGCGAAATAAAATTCACCGCAGGACCAGTCGACACATTAAAAACGAAAACCCAAAACTACGTGGTAATCGTCCCAGGAGACACAAACGCAAAAGAACTATCCAAACAAATCCTAAAAAAGCTCACCGAAAAAGCACCAAAAGAAACCCGCGAAAAAATACAAAAAACAACCCACGAACAAATAAGAGAATTAATTCCCTACGGCAAAGGCACAATCAAAACACAACCCTAAACACAACAACCTCAACACAAAAACCTAGAGGGGGTAGGCCACTATTGGCTTTACCCACAACCAAAAAATGATAAAATTACGGGCTTCAGCGCCAACCACAGGCATCTCTTTCTCCTCCAGTCGGCAATGCGCCTTTCTTAGGAGGTGATCCGGCCGCAGGTTCCCCTACGGCCACCTTGTTACGACTTTTCCCCCCTCACGAAACTTGGGTTCGACGCAGCCACAAAGGACCACGCCTCACCCAAGAGTCGCTCGGGTGGAACGACGGGCGGTGTGTGCAAGGAGCAGGGACGTATTCACCGCGCGATAGTGACGCGCGATTACTAGGGATTCCATGTTCACGAGGGTGAGTTTCAACCCTCGATCCCAACTACGGCAGGCTTTAGGGATTGCCTCCCCCTTTCGGGGTTGGAACCCATTGTACCTGCCATTGCAGCTCGCGTGTGGCCCGGGGGATTCGGGGCATACTGACCTGCCGTGGCCC
>Ga0272449_1000245_pt1 | contig 67952 bp, 42 predicted proteins | sample YNPCB0241_FD_198679 | JGI IMG/M metagenome (GOLD analysis project Ga0272449, IMG submission 198679) | Hot spring sediment microbial communities from Yellowstone National Park, WY, United States - YNP-CB-024-1 | ecosystem: Environmental > Aquatic > Thermal springs > Hot (42-90C) > Sediment...
CAGTGGAGTTCCTGTCTGCAAGATGAACTGCCAGAGCGGTTATTACGACTTGAACCAGATACCAGACGATGGATGCGAGTTTTATCTTGACCCTGATGCGGTTTATGTGTCATCTGGGGATGCAAGTGCCAGAGATGACTCGACATGTGGCCTTGGTCCATCTTCGACTGGGGGTGGCAGGCATCCATGCAAGACGATTACCTATGGACTTCAAAGGGCACAGGCGCTGAACAGGACCAAAGTGCTTGTTGCAGACGGGCTTTACGAGGAGACCGTAACCCTGGTGAACGGGAAATCGCTTCTGGGTGGTTACAGGCAGGATACATGGGAGAGGCATCTAAATACTACCATGACGGTACTCAGAGGCAAGACAGCCTCGCCACATGCAAAGACAGTAATCGCTACAAACATAACCTCTTCTACTGTCCTTGAAGGTTTCGTGCTGGAAGGTTTTTCTCCTACCACGCCAGGTGCGAACTCCTATGTGGTCTGGATAAAAGATTCCAACTCCCAACTCGTGGTGAGGAACAATATCATATTTGCTGGAAACGGAGCCCCAGGACGCGCGGGAACGGATGGAACTGCGGGCTCTCCAGGGGCTAATGGGTCAAAAGGTGAGGATGGGGTCAACATGCTTGCCGCCACCTGCTGGGGCGACCCAAGAAGTGGGTATTCGGGCAGACGAGGCGGTGAGCCAGGGGTGAGGGTCTGTCCAAATCCAGGCGGTGGCACAACGGATGTAAGCGGAGGAAGAGGTGGATTTACTTCGTGTCCTGCAAGGTACCGTCAGGAAGGCTCTACAACGCCAAACAATAGTCCTGGCGGTGGGGAAAATGGTAAAGGACCTTCCCCTGGTGCAGGTGGGGCTGGAGGTTGGGGACATTACACGAGCGGCTCAAGTTGTTATCCAACCCCAGACCAACCAGAGGTTGGCACGAACGGTGGGGACGGTGCACGAGGGACGGACGGGGCTGGAGGCGCAGGCGCCTCTGGTCCTGACGGCAATGTGATCTCGGACGAATGGGTAGGGAATAGTGGGCTGGCTGGTGCCCACGGTGGGCACGGAAGCGGTGGTGGCGGAGGCGGCGGCGGAGGTGGTCAGGACTTGAGCGGCACATCTTATGACGACTTTGGCGGCGCGGGTGGCGGTGGCGGTTCTGGTGGGTGCGGTGGAACCGCAGGGACTGGTGGCAGTGCTGGAGGTGGTTCGTTTGGTATCTTTGTAACCTTTACCGGCGCAGGTCCGTCCAATCTTTCTCAGGTTCCCACCATAACATCCAACACCATAAGCCGTGGTTACGGAGGCGCAGGGGGAAGAGGTGGAAACGGAGGTCCTGGTGGTGATGGCGGCGTTGGGGGACCTGCAAGTGTGATTGCCAGTAGGAACGGACCGATATATTGTGTTTTTGGCGGTGCAAGAGGTGGGAACGGCGGTCGAGGCGGTCACGCAGGTGGTGGCGGAGGAGGTGCTGGCGGTGTATCTTGGGACATCTTTGCAAACAACATAAACGCTCTTTCGCCTCCATGGGCAACCAGCAACACCTTCGCGATCCCATCTTCTGTGAACACAGGTGGCGCTGGTGGTACGGGCGGGCTTTCGAGTAACACAAGCAGCGGAATAGGTCAAAATGGCGTAAATGGCTCATACGGCAATGTTCGACTGATTCCATAAGACCGTGTCCCATACCAACAACGAGATGGAATAACCTTACAAATCCAGGATTTCCTCAATCGGTGTATGACTTCACTGACCGGTTGATTGGACACAAGGTTTTGAGGCATTCGATGTGCAGTTGAATATTCCCACGGTCATTGCCAATCGTCTCTCCCTAAAAAACAAATCGCACTTGCGTGTAGAAATCCCAACGGCAAAATGGGAAGGCATCACTTGTCCACAAGCACTCCCTCGTCACCAGCAAAAATCTTAAGCCTCGCTATCTTGGGCTTCTCATAAATGCCTCGAAAGCCCTGTAAGAGGAGCGGACAAGCGGTGCACTTGCAACGAACCTGAAGCCCATCGCCAACGCAATCTGCCTTATCGACTCAAACTCCTGCGGTGTCCAGTATCTTTGCACATCCAGCGCCCTCTTGTCAGGCTTTAGATACTGCCCGATTGTGACAAAGGACACATTGCACGACCTCAGGTCCGAAAGAGCCTCCACAACCTCTTCCCTTGTTTCCCCAAGCCCAACCATAATGGAAGACTTCGTGGGTATCGAGGGATTTATCTTTTGCGCCTCCCTCAAAACCTGCAATGATTTTTCGTAGGATGCCCTTTTGTCTCTGACCAGTGGGGTAAGCCTTCTTACTGTTTCTATATTGTGCCCAAGCACATCTGGTCCCGCCTCTAACACAGTCTCAAGGTTTTTCCCAAGATAATCGGGTATCAAAACCTCGACCAGGCAATCGGGAACCACCTTTTTTATCGCTTTTATAGTCCTCGCATAAATTTGTGCCCCGCCATCCTCTAAGTCATCCCTATCAACACTTGTTATTACTACATACCTCAAATTCGTCTCTAGCACCGCACGGGCAACCCTTTCGGGCTCTCCCTCATCAATCACCCCCCCTGGATTTCCAGTTTTGACACCGCAAAACTTGCAGTGCCTTGTGCACATCGCCCCAAGTATCAAGAATGTCGCGGTTCCCGAGCCAAAACACTCCCCTTGATTTGGGCACCTAGCCTCTTCGCAAACCGTATGCAACCTGTTTCGCCTCAAAGTGGCAACAACAAACGACGAGGTTGCACCACAAGGGACTTTGAATCTAACCCATTCAGGACGAGTCTTGCTCATTTTTGCATCTCCAAAATCTTTTGGAGCTTCAGCTCCGCTCGGTTCAAAAAACCTTCCCCAAAAATCGTCTTACACACATCCAGCATATCATTGGGCAATGACGCCTTTAGTGTGACTGTTTCCCTCGTGATTGGGTGCAAGAACCTCAAGCAGTAGGCGTGAAGCGCCTGTCGTTTCATCCGTAGCAAAGCCTCGACCTCTTCTTTTGGCTTGCTAGATGGAGGGGGGTAACCCCGCCCATACACCCTGTCACCAACAACAGGGTGTCCGTTTTCAGCAAGGTGCACCCTAATCTGATGGGTGCGCCCTGTGATGGGCTTTGCAAGCACAAGTGCACAAAGATTTGCCCTCAAAACCCCATAGAAATGTGTTCTGGCTTCCCGCCCTTGCTTTGCCCTCGATGTCCACTGCTTCCTATCGCTTTTCCTTCTGTCGTAAAAGGATTCCACAACCCATTCATCCTTCACTTGTGCCCCGAGCACAATAGCCATGTAAACCTTTGCCACCTCCCTGTGCTGAAATGCCTTTACAAGCCTTTCATGCGCCATTTCGTCCTTCGCCACCACGATTACCCCCGATGTTTCCTTGTCGAGCCTGTGCACAAGCCCTGCCCTCTCCTCCCCATAAATGGCAGAAAGTTTGCGCCCGCTTGCCAAAAGCATGTTTACAAGGGTTCCAGACATATGCCCAGCCCCAGGGTGCACAACCAGACCCGCAGGCTTGTTTATCGCCATGATGTAGTCATCTTCGTAAATAACCTCGCAACTAAACCGCATCGGTTCAAGAGGCGAAGGTCTTTCTTCGTCCTCTGGTATCTCGCAAACAACCTCCATCCCTTGCTTTATCCTAAATCCCCGAGCCATCCTCCGTCCGTTTACAGACACATAGCCCATTTCAATCAGTTTCTGGACTTTTGACCTGCTAACAGTTTTTAGCATCTGGGCGACAAAAACATCCAACCTCAGTCCTTCTTCCGCTTTTGAGACAACAAACCTATGCACTTCTTTTTTCATCTTTGTGAATTTCCAAAGAACTTCTCCCACGAAGGAGTCGAAAACTCGCCCTCCTCCATTACAAGCGGTCTTTGATAAGACCCATCCCTGTTCATCAAGAACAAAAGCTTCCTTCCAAGCCTTGTAGATGTGAACACGATAAGCCTACCATCGGGCGAAAAAGAAGGCTTTTCATCATCCCAATGCCCTCCGCTAAGTCTCCTTGCTTGCCCATTCCTTCTGTCATAGACCCATACTGAAAAGCGCGAGTCTTCCCCCCTGCTCTGATATGCTATCAGGTGCCCATCAGGCGAAAAATCAGGACTTGTGTTGTAACTACCAGGCAAGGGCAGTGGATGTTGATTTTTCCCGTCCTTATCCATCAGGAATATCTGTGGACCGCCAAGTCTGTCCGACACAAACGCAATCTGCTCTCCATCAGGCGAGAAGCAAGGGCTTATGTCAATCCCCCTCGAATCTGTAAGCCTTGCCAATATTTTCTGCCCACTTGCATCAAGAAGGTATATGTCGGGGTTGTCATCAATGGAAAGCGATATCGCAGCAAACCTCCCTTTTGGGTCGAAAGAGACTCCCGAGTTGAATCCCTGATATGAAGAAAAAAGCGTTTCCTTCCCCTTTTCAGGATCTACTATGTAAAGGTCAGGGTTGCCACGCCTGTATCCTGTGTAGGCGATAAGACCACCAGGAACCCATGTGGGAAGTATCGCAAGCTCCCCATCGCTGGATACCTGTTTAATCGAACCAGAACCGAACTCCAGAACATATATCTCCTTTTTTTTCTGTCTTTTCAGCGCAAACGCAATTCTAGACCCAAAGTTTCCATAAACCCCAGTAAAGCACTTTTGGAGTGCGTTCACAACTCCATGCGCAAACCTTTCTACCTTGTCTGTGTCCAGGCTCCCATCTACACCGTCTAGTTTCAATGTCGTCCCCTCTTCTGTCAGAAACACCTTTGTTCGAACACTCGGTTTCTTTGCGTCGGACCCAGAAAGTTCTACGACCAGCACCATATATGCGCCAGCATCCCTAAACCCAAAATAATCAAAGGTCTCTTCCTCGTAAAGCATGGGCACGAACACAGAAGGGAACAAGGATTTCTTCAGGACATAAAAGACCCCTGAAAGGGCAAGGTCTCTATACAGCGTATCCTGAAGCGTCCTTGCGATGCCGTCAAATTTAGCATCTGCACTCTTATCAACCACGATAGGGTGCATCACTGGAATAAGCCACCCTTCGCCTTCCGATGCCTCTTCAGGCGACAGGCACAAAGGGTCAGTCGGTACTGGCATAAGTTCTTTTGTAGCACCCACCCGCCCCTGAAAAGAAACGCAAACGAACAATACAATATGCAAGACCCATCTTCCTGTCATTTGCCAAACAAGGCGCCATCCAGATCCACAACCATGCCCTTCGAGTTTATGTAAGCTAGCGTCGTGGCGTCAGGTGCTGGCAGGTGTCTATTCCCGCCTTCCTTGGGCATGAACTGCTTTATAGCACGAATGCAAGCAGCATCGAAAGCCTGATTCGCGGACTCCCTTTCTATCTCGAATGCCAATATTTGGCCAGCCTCGTTGATCTTGGTTACCCTGATCCTCATCTTCAGGGTTTTTAGTTCTCGCTCGCTCAAGAATGGCGGGACAACGAAGACCTCCCTTATCGCCAGTGCAACCTTCCCCGCATAGATATTTCCCTTCATCTCTGTCGTCCCAACCCCATACACACTACCATCGGGCGAGCCTACAATCTTTTCCAGTGCAGTAGGTCTTTTTCGTGGGTCATCGTCCTCTGGTGCCCCCAAAATCGCTGACAAATCCTTTGTTTTCCTTTGTTTGTCAATCTCGGCTGGTTTTGCCTTTGAGTCTTTCATCGGAACATCTCTCTTTTCCTTCGGCTCACTGCTTATATTTACAGCCTCTTCGATCTTCTCGGGTTGCTCGTATTTCTGAAGTTTTGGATACCCTTTTTGTTCCTCCTTGAGCCCTAGCCTTGGTACAACGCTCGCCTCTATTATTCCGAGGTCTGCCTCTATCTCGTCTGGCCCTCTCCTCTTGCTTATCCTCGCATCTTCCATGCACCTCATTCCATCGCAAAGTTTTGGCTTGACCTTTATCTCTGTGTGCCCCCCTGAAAATGTCGCAAGCGCAATGCCCCCCGAGAAATGGATCAGTAAGGTTGCAACTACCGCCGCCACTGCCTGTCTTTTCTCTAGTCCCCTCCTTTCCACCTAACCCTCCTCTGGTTCTGCCACAAGCCCAAACTTCATCACCCCAAGCGACCTTATCTTCGCCATAACCTTCAGCACAAGCGCATAAGGGATGTTCCTGTCTGCCCTTAGATAGAGCTCCTTATCACTTTTCAGTTTTTCGTTCGCACCAAGTTTCTTTCCTAACGCATCGAGGCACTTTTTAAAACCCTTATCCTCTTCCTCACCCCACGCACCCCTTTTCGCACCAAGCACCTTCTTCAGTTCAGGTGCCAGATCAAGGCAAGCAAGAATCTTTGTCTCGCCGATATAAAAGTTTGCATTTTCGTCAATGCTCATGACAAGTTTCTTCTCCTCTGCAAGGTTCACTGGCTCTGCGTCGGTCTTTGGCATGTTCACCTTTACCTGCTGTTCACCCTTTTCCTGCTTCAAGATCATCTCCTCCATCTGTTGCTTCTCGTATTTTACTTGCATTGTCTCGAGCGACGCCGATATCATGAAAATAACAAGTAGCACAAGCATCACATCCACCAGTGGGGTCACATTAATGTCGGACATCATGCCTCTTTGGGGCAACTGTGCTGGCATAGCTAGTCCTTGAAGAAGTGCCTTTTCAATATGTTCAGAAAATCAATAGAAAAGTTTTCCATCTCTACCGTAAACACCCTTATCCTGCTTTGGAAATAGTTGTAAGCCATGACCGCAGGGATTGCTGCAAGTAGCCCAATCGCAGTCGCTATAAGTGCCTCCGCTATGTGTGGCGCTACTGTCTCTAGCACTGGTTTTTCTGGCGATATGTAAGCAAATGCATTCATAATCCCCCAAACAGTGCCAAAAAGCCCTATAAAAGGCGCAGAAGAACCTGTGGTTGCAAGGAAAGGCACGAGTCTTTCCAAGTGGGTTGTCTCGAACTGAAGCGAACGACGCAAAGCCCGCTCTATGTTTTCAAAACCCTGAGAAAGCGCCCCTTTGTTCCCCTCACTAAGCCTTTTCAGTTCCGTATAGGCGGACTGAAACATGCGGGCTACAGGCGCACTTGTAAGGCTCCTTGAAGCCTCTGAAACCCCTTCCAGTGTCTCTGAACGCCAAAAAATATCGAAAAACCTGTCAGAATCCCTGCGCACAGCCCTGAACACCAAGTATTTATAGACAATCACGAACCACGAAAACAAGGACATACCCACCAGCACAAGGAGCACAACCAAGACTACGCCCTTCGATTGTGTCACAAGCTGGAAGGCGTTGATTTCATGCTGTCCATCCATATCGCTACCCTGAACCAAGGTTCACGCAAAGGATAACATAATCATTTTCAACATAAAAAAAAGTGGCAAACCAAGGAAGTTTTTGAAACGCTTTGCTCGATTTTTTCGATATAATAAGAGGCACGCCCTATCAGGCAAGGATAGGAGGCCTACAAAATGACCGAAGAAGTGGTTTTGCTGAAAAAGAAACTCAAGGCGTTGGTTGCGGGTCTGAAGGCATTCGAAGATGCGCTAAAAGCGGCTGAAAAGAGCCCGTCCAAGGCTTTGTTGTTGGGTTCGAAGGCAGTGCAACTTCTGTCGTGCGCTACTGGAACTGAGCAGGTCGCTGAAAAGGTCCTTCTTACTGCAAAGGATTTTCATGAGAAACTGGAAAACCAAATCCAGCGCGAGCGTGGAAAGATGGTCACAGAGATTGCATTGCAGATCAAAGAGGAGTTGGGTTTCACACCAGAAGGGAATCTCCCCCTTATCTTTGCTGGACCTTATGCGCTCGAGTTCACCTTTGTAAAGAAGCCCTTGTGCACGATATACCTTGGACCTAAAAAGGAAAAACTTGCTCAAGTCGAGGCACAAAAAGAGAATGTCTTATCCAAACTGAAAGAGGTTCACGAGTCTTTGTATCCTTCCTCCTTTGACGAACAGGCGTTTTTGAAAAGCCTTTTTGAGGCCTACAAGGTCGCGGTCGTGAGGCTTGGTAAGAGGGATGGGGAAAAGGTTCCAGTTACAGCGCTTTTGTCAGAGTTTGCCTTCGGGCAACAGAAAAAATCGTTTCTCTGTGACCCCAAAAAGGAACTTTTCACGACTTATTCAAGGGCGCATTTTGCAATGGCGTTGTCGCGCCTCAAAAGTCGCACATATAAAGAACGAGAATTCAGGATGACAGTTGCGACGATGTCGCAGACAAAAGACCCAAAGGATTTTTTGTTCGTGCCCAAAGGGCTTAGCACCGACGGCACGCATTTTTCAGAGGCTTGGTTTGAACCAAAGGGCGATAAAGGAGGGATTTTATGAGGGACGCACTAACAAAATGGCAGGCACAGATGATAGTCCAATCAGTTGGTGGTCACGGGCAGCCTCCCAACTGGGGGTTTCAGTTCTTCTCGGTTGGGCTCGACCCTTATTTGGAGGTGATAGAAGAAGACTACCTGAAAGGTCTTGTGGGCAATGGTGGGGCATCCTTCAAGGTCGTGGTCGGACCTTATGGCTCTGGAAAGACCCATTTTCTTTACAGTGTTCGAGAGGTTGCGTTCAAACACAACTATGTGGTGTCCTATTGCTCCCTATCCACGACCGAAACGCCTTTCCACAAGCTGGAGCTTGTTTATAAAGGCGTCGTGTCTAACCTTATGAAGCCTGCAGGACCAGATGAGCTATTGAGGGGCGTGGACAAGGGACTTGAGCCATTTTTGAAAGCCACCGTGCACGAAGTAACAGAGGCTCTGCGCTCGGAACAGATAGGCGAGGATGAGCTGAAGGAAAGACTTTACAAGTTTGCCACCGATGTTACTTCTGGTCTCGACAGTTATGCATTCTCTAAGGCGATGCGCTCAGCCATCATCGCACTCGTTGACGAGCGATTGGAAGACTTCGAAACCGCGCTTCAGTTTTTGAACGGCGAAGGTTACGACCCAACAAGGCATCGGGATATGGGCATCCTCGAACCAATCGAAAGGAAATCCGCTTTTTCGATGCTCCGCTCCCTTTCCGGCTTTTGCCGAAACCTAAGATATAATGGGCTTGTTGTGCTGTTCGATGAGGCTGAGCACTCTGGCGCACTTAGCACAAAGCAAAAAGAGGCGATCGTCGCAAATCTGAGGGAGCTCATCGATCAGGTGGCTCGTCCTGAGTTCCCTTACACCATGTTTTTTTACGCAATCCCGAGCCTGAGCCAGCTCATCGAGGGCAGTAGGTCACCAGCCTATGAAGCCCTCATTCAGAGGATCAGGACTATATTTGAAGTGGACAATCCGGAGGGGGTGCAGATTCGGCTCGCGAACATCGGAAAACAAAAGATCCCGTTTATGAAACAGGTTGGCAGTAAGTTATGTGACATCTACGAGATTGCCTATGACTTCCCGATCCCTGAGGACATCAAGAACACCATGGTGCAGATCCTCGCTGAAAAAGAAGAAAAGCAGTCTTTTGGCGAAGAAAGTTACAAGCGCGCTTTCGTGCAAGACCTTGTGAGGGTTTTGAACTACTATCGAACTTCAAATGATGGCGAGCCAATAGATGAAAAATTCATTGGCAAGGCTTTAGGCGAGATTCAGGATAAAGAAGACAAGGAGGGCGATGACGATGTCAGCGATTGATAAAGGAGCGATTGTCGAGCACGAGTTCTATGGGCGAGGGACTGTCATAGAACTCAGGCATGGCGGGTATTCAGCCTATGTCTCTTTCGGCAGGTTTGCCTGCCCAGTGCCTGTAAGGCAGCTAAAGGTGGTGTCAGGGGGCTTGCAGATAGTTGATGGCACACCCAAGCCTCAAAAAGAGGCAAAAGAAAAGCCACTCCTCGAGCGCCTTCTCGAGATGAGGGAACTCCAAAAGAAGAGAGACAGTGTGAGCCCCGTGTATCGTCCTATAAAAACTCAAGCGTTCGACTGGATGATGGACATTGAGTCTCTAAGGCTTGGGCTCGTTCCTTTGCGCCATATCGAGACATGGACCGTGGGGCGAGAAAACGAGGTCGCCCAGATAAAGCGTTTCCTGATAGACGAATCCGAAGGGGCTATGCTTATAGAGGGGGGGTATGGTAGCGGTAAGACCCACCTTTTGACCTACCTCGCCTACAAGGGCGAATCTTTTGGCTATGCAACGATGTTTGCAGACATTGATTCGTCCAGAAAGTCAGCAGCGTTTCCAAAAAGGTTGTTCAATGCTCTGGCAAAGAGTTTCAGGGTGAAGGTCGGCTCGAAGATATTGAACCTTCAAGAGTTTTTGATTGAATGTGCGAACAGGGACAAGCAGAATATTCTTGCGAAGCATTTTGCCTTTGGACCACTTATCGAAAAGATCAGAAACAACACGGTGTCTCAGGCTGATTGGAACTGGGTCTATGGCGAGGACTCCCAGAGTCCGAAGCCCCCTGGGATGCCTAACCTCCACGACTTCACGACATGTGCAAACCTATATTGCAACATGCTTTCTGGCATTGGCGTTGCCTGTAACAACCTTTTTGGGCTTCGGGGACTTCTTGTCATCATTGATGAGGGCGAGGTATCTCAGGTAAGTGAATATTCATATCACCTGAGAAGGGCTATGAACCTTTTCAAGGGGCTTGTGCTTACCGCAAACGACGACCCTTCTCTAGAAGAGAAGGTTGTCAAAACAGAGGAATGCTCCAGGGGCGCTTTGAGCAGACTTGTCTATTCTGGTCATCGTCCAATCCCTTACTTCTTTAGTGCCTCGTCAGAGAGGCAATCTTCCTATCTGAAGGTCGTAATGGGTTTTACGCCAAGCAGTAGCAAAGAAGTCGTGCAAGGCTTCAGGGCGAATATGAGAGAGATAAAGCTCGGGCCGTTACCTCGGCAAGCCATCAGGGACTGGTTCAAAAGGCTTTGTGACCGCTTCGAACAGGTTTATGGGGTAGAGCTCGATGAGGCGATGCGTTCCAATGTCCTGCGCATCTTGCTTTCCAGAATGGAGCGCCCCTCGTCATCTGACGCAATCAGGGATTTTGTTCAGTCTGCAGTGACTGCCCTTGACCTGATAAGATTTTACCCTGACCTGTCGCTGAAAGAACTCCTTGCTGAATAGGTTTGATAATGGGTTGAGTGGTGGAGGAGAGATTTACCTTAGAAACCGTAAGGCGCAAACTTCCAAACTCTGCGTTTGCCTTCCTTGGAAGGTTTTCAAGGCTTACTGAAATACAGGCAAGGGCAATCCCTGTAATCCATGAAGGCAAGGATGCGCTTGTCGTGGCTCAGGCTGCCTCTGGAAAGACCGAGGCAGTGATGGTTCCGCTTACAGAAAAGCTTTTGAAAGAACATACAGGCGACGGGTTAGGGCTTTTATATGTTGTGCCAACAAGGGCACTGGCTAACGATATAGAAAGGCGCGTTGCGGGACCATTGCGGGATCTGTCGATAAAACTCGTTGTGCGCACTGGAGACAAAAGGACGAATGTCAAGAAAAGCGGGGCTAAGGTGGTTGTTACGACCCCTGAATCTTTGGATTCCTTACTTGCAAGGCAGCCCGATGTCTTCAAAACGCTGAAGGCTATAGTCATTGACGAGGCGCACCTTTTGGAAGATTCAGTGAGAGGGGATCAGGTCTCCTGCCTTGTTCGAAGGCTTCTAAAATGGCATTGCGAGAACAAGCCACAGTTATGCGCCATGTCCGCTACGGTTTCAAAGCCCCATCTCCTTGCGCTAAAACTTTTTGGCGCGCAAACAGAAGTGATTACAGTGGACACAAGAAGACCCATTACGGTTGCAAGGGCGGATAATCTTGCTCAGGCGCTCGCCATCGTCCGCTCTAAGGGCATAAAGAAGACGATATGTTTTTGCAACTCCAGACAGGCTTGTGAGGACATGTCTCAGGTAGCAATCCGGGTGGAGTTTATGCCAAAGGAGCGGGTGTTTGTTCACCACGCAAGTTTATCCAGGCGGGATCGTGAAGAGGTCGAAGAGGCGATGAGGGTCTTGCCTCAGGCGATCCTGTTTTGCACTAGCACAATGGAGATGGGTGTTGACATAGGTGATGTGGACTGTGTCATCCTTTATGGTGCACCACCTAGTGTCTCGTCGTTCTTGCAAAGGATAGGGAGGGGATGCAGAAGGAAAGAGGGGCTATTCTGCGTTCTGGTTCCAGAATATCCCTCCGACGAGCAGGACTTTGAGGAGATAAGAAAGGCTTTGGAACAGGGCGATTTAGGGGAGGTAAGGCAATCAGACCCTTCATGCATAGTCCAGCAGGCTTTTTCCTTGCTGTTCGCAAGACCGCAGGGCGCAACAAGGGAAGAGCTCTTTGAAGTGATGGGACATCTATGGGAAAGGGAGGTCTTTGACCGTGTGATTGATTATTTGATCTTGAGTGGCTATCTTGTGATGGGGAGGCGGGGGCTTATCCTTGCGTCATCAAAGGTCATGGACATGGGGGAAAAGGGGGTTGTGCACTCACACATAAAAGATGCGGTTGGGACAAAGGTCATTGATGCAGCGACTGGGAGGGTGCTTGGTGAGGTTGCAAAAGTATGTTCCAAAGGAGAACTGGTTGTCTTTAGCGGTAGGCTGTGGAGGGTTAGGAAAAAGACAAGCGATGCGGTTTATATCGAGGCTTTTCATGCTTCCTTTGGTGAAGCGCCAAAGTTCGTGCCACACCTTGAGGAAAGCAGATTTGCAGAATATCTGCCCCCAGACCTTTTCGAGACTACAGCGTAAGTGGTGCGTTTTTCACCTTCAACTCTAAAAAATCTTTGCGGAAGTCCGCAAAGATTGGTAAGATTTCTGCGGTGAGAACCTTCATGAAAACGCTGATACCTCTTTTTGTTGCGCTTTCATTTTTGGCTTGCTCCAGTTACGAGAAAGAGGACTCTCCCCCAAAAGTAGAGGTCGTCGAGGTCTCGTTGCCTGAAGATGTAGGTGTCATTGATGGTAGTAACACCATTCCATCGGATAGCGATGAAATCATCGAAGTTTTGGAACCTGATGCCATGGCGGTCGAGGCAGAGGATGTTTTTGAAGGGCTTGGAGGCTTCGATGATTTGGATCAAGGGCTTGAAGATGGGTCCTCGATCGAAGGGGATAGCGTAGTTGCTGAAGATAAAGGGATGCCTGATGAAGGACCTTGCATCCCTAATTGCAATGGGAAGGTATGCGGAGATGATGGCTGCGGAGGGATTTGCGGTTATTGTCAGCATGGATATGCTTGTAACAAAGATGGGCAATGTGTCGAGATATGTGTTCCAGATTGCCAAGCAAAACAAAAACTATGCGGTCCTGATGGGTGCGGTGGGGAATGCCCACCAGGGTGTGACCCTGGATTTGAGTGCAGGGATGATTTTAGGTGTCATCCTCTCGCATGCGTTCCAAACTGCACAGGAAAGGAATGCGGGGACGATGGATGCGGGAATCCAACGGCTTGTGGGGAATGTGCTATAACCCAGTCATGCACAGAGGATGGAAGGTGCGTGGAAGGTCCGTGCAGGGGCATCCCTCCAGGCAAGACAAAATGCCTGGACCCCTTCACGGTTGGGATATGTGTCGTGCAAAACGGACAGCAGATGCTCATAACTCAGGATTGCTCAAAGCTACCAGACAAAATCTGTGGTTGGGACGCTTTCCAGGGTGTTTATGCCTGTGTTGACAAGCCTCCATGTGTGCCTAAATGCACTTTGGACGATGGCACAGTGAAGCAGTGCGGAGACGATGGATGTGGTGGTTCTTGTGGAACATGCCCATTTGGCTGGTCTTGCCCAGGTCCAAAGTTTCAGTGCAGACCTGTTTCTGGTGCTGAATGTGGTTCGATCACAAATATGGGGATATGCTGGGAAGACAACTGGCTTTATTACTGTAGTTCAGAAGACCCGACAAAAGGGACGATCGTGGCAGAAGATTGCTCGAAGGAAAACAAGGTCTGTGCCTATGATTCAGAGTTCACCCACCAGTATCAATGCATGCTAAAGCAGTGAAGTATTTGGTGGCACATCCTAAACATTCGATTAGCATTTGCCAGCATCGTCTCGAATCCCATAGTTCCTAACAACTATTTCCGCGATGTCGCCCCTTTTCGTCGCAACACAGTTGATGAACCTGTTTGCAGGCACTCTTTCGATCACAAAGCCTTCATAAAGCCTTTCTAAAAAGTCATCGTCAGGGTTATGGTTTCTGGGGTCAGAGTTGCTAAGCAAAAGATAAGCCCCTTTTTCATGCATCTCCCTGAAGAACCTTGCGAGCCTTTTCTGGTCTTCATCACTGAAACCATCTTCAGTATAACCTGTAAAACTTGCAGTCTTCGAGATAGGTCTGTATGGAGGGTCAAGATAGACCAATGCGCCAGAAGTCACATAGTTTTTGCTTTCCTCGAAATCCGCACAGATGATTTCAGCATCCTTTAGAGCCATGCTTGCCTCAAATATGTTTTTTTCGTCATATATCTTGGGTTTCTTGTTCTTTCCATGCGGAACATTGAATCTTCCCTGTCTGTTTAGCCTGTAAAGCCCGTTATAGCATGTCTTGTTCAGGAAAATCATGTAAGCGCCTCGCAAAACCCAGCTTCTGCCACATTGCGAATAATCGAATGAATCCCTCTGCGTGTTGTATTTATCCCTGACCTCATAGTAGAAATCTTTTCTTTTCTCCTCTGGAAGTGACAGATAGTTTTCTTCAAGCAAGCCAAGTTGTTCCACCAGTTCACGCTCAAAGTTTTGAACGACCTTGAACGCTACAACAAGGTCTTTGTTGACATCGAAAAGGAATGCCTTTCCTATCTTGAACCTGCCCTTCAAATAGAAGAAGAACGCGCCCCCTCCAACGAAGGGCTCCACATAGACATCAATCCTTTTCGTTTGCAGTATCTTCTTGGGTAGCCTTTTGCATAGTTCCTGAACAAGTTGCGCCTTCCCACCTGCCCACTTCACAAACGGTTTCGCCTGTGGAAAAACCTTGCCCACCAAAAGCACCTCCAGCCCGAGTGTTCCAAAGGCACGAAGGTTTGTCAACTCTTGCAATCATTCCAGACACATGAAGGACTGTGTCCGTGTGCGATATGCGTAAACTATGGGAGCGCGTCTCAGGAAAGGCAATGTGGCGTCCAAATCGCATTCAAGCGCGCTTTTCTCTTTTTGGGCGTTTGCGCTCGCTTTTTCTTACCCCTCCTGCCATCTCGTATTCGCTACTGTCCTTTCCGTAAACTGCTGCAACTGCGTTCATCATGCGCTCTGAGAAATCTCGAAGGTTCTTTTCAGCGGTTTCCAAGTCGTTTCTCGCTGCGTCTGCGCTGGACAAAGCCTCGTTGTAGGTATCGAGCTTCGCCTGAACATCAGCGATCGCCTTGCGATAGTTCTCTAAGGTGAGCCCATGACCAAGGTCCAGGTTCTCGTCTATCGCTGCAAAGCCCGCGACCCTGCGCAATGCCATGTCAAGCACCCTCGACCCCTTCTTTCGTCTCGCCATCGTGACCTCCTATTTGTGAAATGTAACCTTTCGATGGGTGTTCGTCCCAAAACACCACACGACAAACGATAATCTCAAACCAGCTTTCTTGTCAAGGACTTCGTTTCTAAATGCATGATAACCGTTGTTGAGTAACGATTTAGCGTTAGTCGCCATCATATATCGGTTGCGCTAGAACCATAAAGTAGTGCTCAAGAACGATTTATCAGTTTGAAATAACGCTTATCCGTTATCGTGCGACGATATTTGGTTACAGCATAACGATATTTAGTTTCAGGCTAACGATATTTCGTTGCTTCATAATCATATTTTGTCAGTCTGTAACCATATTTGATTACTATCTAACAATGTCCAGTTATCCAATAACGACATTTCACTGTAAGATTTCAAACGAAGAGTATTCCAGAACATTCAATCGTTAGCGAATAACACTCTTTGCTTATCGACAAATGCAAATCCATTATCCCATAACACTATTGCGTTATCAGATAACGATAAACTGGTGGACCAGAACGCTCTTGCGTTTATCTTGCAAGCATAGTTGAAGTCCTCTCTCGCATGATGATTGAGACCTCACGCTCAATGTGTAGCCCTTTCTACTGGCAAGCCCATTTCCCTGGCTTTGTTGAAGTCGAGAAGCAGGACACGCTGAATCCCGAATAACTGCAACCGCCCTGAAAGGGTCTCGTTTAGTTTGTGTTTGACCTCAAGCAATAGTTCCCTGCGAGACGATGGCGTATCCACGAGGAAGAAAAGTTTTATCTTTCCTTTCGCTGGATATTTCCAACAGTCTTGAGGAAGAAGTCTTTGAAACTCCTCGCCAACCTCCGTCTTTGCCCACACTGCAGAGAATATAAGCAGGCAATCTGTGCCCTTATTGCCAAGGTTCTCGATTAGATGCTCGTGGGGTTTCCTTTTGCATCCGTTTTTGGACCCGTCTCGCTCCTGAGCCTTCCATTCCTCCCCAACCTCCTTACCCTTCAGCTCCAAAAGCACAATCGAGCGCTCTTTTGCGTCGAACCATCCTACATCCATCTCTTTCAGATGCTGTCCTTTTAGCCTTTCATACGGAGCCATCTCGCACAAACGGAAACTCAAGTCCTTGGGCAAGGTAACGACGAAACCTGATTCATGTATAGTCCTAATATCACCTTGCGACATCACCACTGCCTCCAGACTCTAGTTCACGATCAACATCTCGGTCGTAAAGGTCAAGGAAGGTATCGCGGATAGCGTTTGGGTGGAGTGATAAAAACTCGTCAGTTGCCCTGTGGGCAATCGAACCATCTTTGTCGCGATAGAGCGAATGATAGAGGACCTTGTCCCCTTTCTTTGACTGAAGGTCTAGTTCCTTGAGGACCACATAACTGTGCGTGGCAAGGAGGATCTGAACCCCCATTCGCTGGAGCTCAAGCAGGACCTCGATGACGGTGCGGATGAGCTTAGGGTTCAGGTTTGTTTCTGGTTCGTCCCAAAACAGAACCGAGCCCTCCAGTAAGGTGCCGTTCTGTATAAGGAGCCACAACAGGGCAAGTTTCCGAATCCCCTCTGCAAGCAATGTGAACTCGAGTTTACCTTGCCGATCCTTCAGAAAGAATGTCTCTCCTTCAGTTTGGACTTTGCCCTGGATCGCCTTTTGCAAGATAGAAAGCAGCTTCTTTCTGCGCTCGTCGTATGGCCCTTTTAGAATAGGCGTGAAAGCCGTGATAATGATATCGTGATAGACTTCCTCGAAATGCAGTTCGCGGGCAGTGTAAAGTGAAACGAACCCTGGAGCGTGGGCAAGCATCTCTTTCGCAGGGATGTAAGCGGATTTGACCTTTTGCGCGACCCACTCTCCTAGCCCGCTTATTTGAGCGTCTTCTGGGTCCTTAGCGTGGTTCGTAAAACTTAGCGCTATCTTCTTTGACTCGCGGTGCACCTCGATTGTGCAGGTTGAACTACGCCTAGTCCTATGCACGAGCCTCCCAAGCCTCCTTTCGTCTGGAAGAAATGTGGCAATCAACTTTTGAGCGAAGTGTCTCCCATCCTTAGTGATGTCGCAGGCACAATAAGCCACTTTCAAGAGATGCGTCTTGCCAGTGCCGTTCTCGCCAATAAACACATTGATGCCAGGCGATAGTTCTACATCTATCTCCTTGAAGGCAGTAAACTTTTTTAGATTGATGCTCGTCAAACTCACGGCTTACCTCGACTTCATCGTTTTGTGTAACGCAAAGCGGCTCATTATGAGCAAGCTTTAGGTCATTACAACTTCGACCATAGCACTAAATCTTTGGGTCGTCAATCTAGTCAAGCCGGCGATATTTGCCGTCAGGTTGATAAATACTGACAAACCCTCCCTTGCAGCTGAGACTCCTATGACATCGGTGTCATATATTCTTGATGAAAACTATGCGAAAATAGGGTTGTCTTCTCGTTTTTCAGGGGTCGGATGGTGGCACGAAGATTGCATGAAGAATCTTTGCCTTTGAACTGAAAGATGGGCTAAAACCCAAAGGAGGAAAACATGTTCACAAAAACGATTGGTGTTCTTGCGTGTTTGTTGGTCATTGGTTTTTCATGCTCGAAGAGTTTGCAAAATCAAATCCCGCCCCCAAACGGCGAGGTCACCACTGCTGGGCCTCTGTCTCTTGACGAGCGAGAAATAAGCGCAGAGGTTCATGGCTCGCAGATGCTTGTAGGCGTCCCTCTTAGGAACATAGGGCAGGAAAGCATCTCTGGCTCTCTGTTTATCTCGGTTTTAGGGCTTCAAAACGATTTCAAGGCTTTGGGCGCTCAGTCCTTCGACATAAAGACAGGTTCCGAGGTGGTTTTGGTAACCATTCCTCAAGTCCCGCCAGACCTTCAAGACGAAGGTCATGATGCCCTTTATGTGATTGCCTATGATCTCTTTTCCACTGTGGGCACGATAAAAGGCAAGAGAAGTCTATTCATGGCTATCTCTAAAGGGCAGGTTGCCTTGCTTGCTCCAAAGGTCTTTTATGCAGGCGAACCAACAAGGGTCAAGCTCATTGCCACAGACCCAAAGACCGCCAAACCACTTGCAAACCAGGCAGTAGCCCTTTCTGTAAACATAGGCGACCAGAAAAAGACATTCAAAGGAACGACAGATGCCTTTGGATATGCCACATTCGAGGTCGTTGTGGAAGATAGTGCGAACATAACGCTCGAAGCAACAGTGGAAGGGACGAATCTCAAGGTCACAAAGGATGCAAGGGTAGGCATGCAGTCGAGGGTGCTTGTAACCACGGACAAGCCCATGTATCAGCCAGGACAGGAAATGCACATAAGGGTGCTTGCTCTAAAGAAGCCAGAACTTGTCCCAGAAAAAGACACACCTTGCATCATAGAAATCTTCGATGGCAAGGGGAACAAGGTGTTCAAGGAAAGAAAACAGACATCGGATTTTGGAGTTGCATACGCACGCTTCAAACTAGGCTATGAAGTGAACATGGGGCAATATAAGATCAAAGCGACCGTTGGCGAGACCGTTACAGAAAAGGCAGTCACAGTGGATAGGTATTCCTTGCCCAAGTTCAAGGTGGATATAACGCTTGACAAGCCTTACTACCTTGTTGGTGAAACGGTTCAAGGGGTCTTGCAGGCAAGATATTTCTTTGGGAAGCCAGTATCTGGCGGGAATGTCACAATAGCCCTTTACACCTATGATGTAGAGTTCACAAAGTTTGGCGAGGTTACAGGAAAGACCGACCAATCTGGGACTTTTGCCTTCCAGTTCACGCTCCCTTCCTACATGGTCGGGCAAACACTGGAGCAGGGAAAGGCGATAGTCAGGCTCGTTGCAACTGTCTTTGACAATGCAAGCCAGAAGGTCGAGAAAGAGGTTGGTTTTAGCGTGGCTAAGGATGCACTGGATGTGGTGGTAATCCCAGAAAGTGGGGAGGTTGCATTTGGTGTCGAGAACAAGTTCTTTGTGGTTGTTGAAGATGCTGCATCAAATCCTGTTCAGGCAAGCATAAAGGTCGAAGTGGGCGATTCAGAACTAGACCTTCAGACAGATGCGGATGGCTTTTCATCCTTCACCCTTACGCCAGTAGGAACTGAACTTACCATGACCTTATCTCTGTCCGATGCCAAAGGGCACATAGTGCAAAAGACTGTGAGCTTTGGTGCAAAGTCAACCGAGACTGTGCTTGTTCGCACGGACAAGGCTATCTATAAGGTTGGCGACACCATGAAGGTCTTTGTATTTGCCCCTGACTCAAAAGACCGAATCTATTTAGATGTGTTGCGCCAGTATCAGGTTGTTCGTGAAGAAACCCTTGACTTATCTCAGGGCAAGGCTCAAGTCGAGATTGACTTAGACCAAGAGATGTCTGGTGACCTTGTGCTTACCGCTTATTATCTTGGTCGTCTTGGGGACATCATAAGGGACGAGAAGTTCGTTTTGGTGGAAGGCTCGGATGCGCTCAACATCTCTATCCAGCCTGAAAAGCAGTCTTATTTGCCTGCTGAAGAGGCAAAGGTTCGATTCAGGGTCACAGACGAAGGTGGGAATCCAAAGGTTGCAGCACTTGGGGTGCAGGTGGTTGACGAGGCGGTCTATGCCCTTTCAGAGGCAAAGCCTGGACTTCTTGAGACATACTTCAAACTTCAGGAAGAACTTTCGAATCCAAGGTTCGAGATCCACTATGATTCTTCTGCCATACCAGCGATTGTTTCAGAAGAACAAGAGGGCGAGGACAAGGCGAAAAGCCGTGAAAGGAAGGCAGAGGCAGTGTTTGCTGCGCTTGGAAACCAGGGCGTCATGGATGCGTCGTCCTCGTGGAAGCAGTCGCTTGCAAAGGCAAGGGAGGTCCTTGCGCCAGTGTATCAGTCCGAAAAACAAAGGGTCATGGATAGTTTGCTAGAACTTTTGAAGGCACAAACACTGACCTATGACACGGTCATAGCCTATCTTGAAAAAGACGCACAATATTTTGACCCATTTGGCAATCTTTACACATTCACCCACACAGACGACTACACAATAAAGATGGTCGGGCGGGGACCTGACGAGATCCTCGGCACAGAAGACGACATGAGTGCATCTTTCAGTGTGTGGGACCTCGGGGGGTACTGGATGGAGGATGGTGCTTGGGCGGGGGCTGCAATGGATGCATCAGTAACACCTCCAGAGGCGAACGGTGGGGACAAGGGCGCAACTCAAGAGCCAAGGGTGCGAAAGTTTTTCCCCGAGACCCTGTTCGTTGCCCCTGAACTTATAACGAATGAAAAGGGAGAGGCAGTTGCAGATTTTGTCACAGCGGATTCCATAACCGAGTGGAGGATAACCACGGTTGCAAACTCCAGTGACGGCATGCTAGGGTCGAAAGTAGGCGCACTAAAGGTGTTCATGGACTTCTTTGTTGACACTGATGTGCCAAGGGTGATGAGGAGGGGCGATTATGTCGAGTTCCCCATCGCTGTGTATAACTACCTCGACAGGCAGCAGACGGTTCGTCTAGAAATAGAGGCGGATGACTTTGCCGAGCTTTCAGGGGATTTGAAGCCCACAGTGCCTTTAGGACCATCCGAGGTTCAAGGCGTGAAGGTTGGACTTAGGGCAAAGAAGGTCGGCTTCCACGGGGTTCTTGTGAAGGCATTTGGCAGTGAAGGGGTTTCAGATGCTGTTCAAAGGCTCATCGAGGTTGTGCCAGATGGTGTCGAGGTGCGCCAGAGCGATTCGGGCAAACTAGAGGGCACGATAGAAAGGGCGATTTTGTTCCCAGATGGAGCGATAGAAGGAAGCGAGTTCTTGACCGTGAAGATATATCCAGGCGTCATGGCTCAGGCAGTGGAAGGGCTAGATAGCATATTGCAGATGCCAAGCGGGTGCTTCGAGCAGACAACAGCGACCTTGTGGCCAAATGCGCTCGTCCTTGACTACATGCAGAAAAGCGGGAAGATCACGCCCGAAATAGAGCTCAAGGCTAGGGAATATATAAATGTAGGTTATCAAAGGCTTCTTACATTCGAGTGCACTGGCGGTGGATTTACATGGTTTGGCGACCCGAATCCACCAAACATCATCCTTTCTGCAATGGGTGTGATGGAGTTCTCGGATATTGGGAAGGTTCAAGAGATTGACGAAACTATTGTGCCAAGGACAATAGAGTTTCTGAAGCAAAATCAGCGGGCGGATGGGAGCTGGCACGAAGTGCAGGGCAGTGAGTTTGCAACAGTTCAGTATGATGACCTCATGACCACATGCTTCGTCACATGGGCGCTTGGACAGGCAAAAACACAGACTCAGGCAACATCAAAGGCTGTGCAATATATCAAGGCGCATGTTGGTGAGACTGGCTCTATCTACGCAATGGCGCTTTGTGCGAATGCACTTGCAACAGTCGCCCCATCCGACAGTGCAACACAGGCACTCCTTCAGGCGCTTGTTGCAAAGGCGAAGGAAGATGAGGACAAGGCTTGGTGGGAGTTCGAGGCAGGCTCTAGCAATGACAGGTTCTATGGTTATGGCGGGGATGGGACTACGATAGAGATAACAGCATTGGCAGTGCTTGCTTTGCTCGAGGCTCAAGAGGCGCCTGACCTTGTTAGCAAGGCACTTTCGTTTTTGGCATCCAAGAAGGACTCGTTTGGAAACTGGGGCACGACACACGCCACAATCCTAGCGCTCAAGGCATTCGTGAAGTCATTGAGCATGCTTGGGCAAAAGGCATCTGGGGAACTAAAGGTAGAGATAAACGGGCACGGATTGGCGCCACTTCAGTTGACGGACGATAATGCGGATGTCTTCTATCAGTTCGAGCTCAAGGATTATATCCAGAGGGGTATGGGTAACAATGTGAAGGTGAGTTTCGAAGGTGAAGGAAGCCTGATGTATCAGATTGTGTGGGGACACTACGAAGAAGGCGAGCCTACACATAACCCGCAAAGCCCTCTGGAGATCGAGGTGATTTACGACAAGACCCATCTTAAAGTGGATGACATCGTGAATGTGACCGCAATCATAAAGAACATATCGGCTTTGCCTGCGCCCATGGTGCTTGTGGACCTTGGCATCCCTCCAGGGTTCGATGTTCTTACGGATTCGCTAGAAAAGGCAGTTGCAGATAGGGTCATTGACAGGTTCGAGATGACGGCGAAGCAGATACTTGTCTATCTAAGCAAGATAGAACCTATGGAACAGGTGAAACTCGACTTCGGTCTGCGAGCGAAATACCCATTAGAGGTAACGCCGCCTGATTCGAGCGCGCAACTTTACTATGACCCATCTTCCAAGACCTCGACCAGTGGAACAACCATCGAGGTGAAATAGGTGGTTCTCCTTCCAAAAGGTAACCCATGCGGTTTCCTTGAAAAAGTGATTTCAAAAAAATTCTCTTGAATTTGCTTTTCTGTTTGCATACACTGTGTCAGAGCCTTTTGGCTCGTGTTGGTTTTTGGGCTTTTTTGGAGGTGAAAGATGAAAGGAGAGGCAAAGGTTCTAGGGCTACTCACGATGCTGTTCGCTGTGGGCTTGTTCGTTGCCTGCGGCGGAGGTGGAGGTGGAGGCACGACGCCACCTACTGATCAAGGTGCTCAGCCAGACGCCAAGGTCACAGACGACGCAGGTGGAACGACCGACCCCGGGACTGCTGACCTTGGAGGTCCAACAGATTCCGGTAAGGAGGTATGTGTGCCTCAATGCGAGGGCAAGCAGTGCGGACCTGATGGATGTGGTGGAAAATGCGGGAGTTGCACAGGAACCGATGTCTGCAACATGGAAACAGGTCAGTGCGTGCCGTGCGAGCCAAAGTGCGAGGGCAAGCAGTGCGGACCTGACGGATGTGGTGGAACATGTGGGACCTGCACAGGAACTGATGTCTGCAACGAGGAAACAGGTCAGTGCGTGCCATGTGAGCCAAAGTGTGACGGCAAAGAGTGCGGACCTGATGGATGTGGTGGAGAGTGCGGGACCTGCCCTTCGGACAAACCTGTGTGTACAAAGGAGGGTAAATGCGTTGAGCAGTGCAGCAGCCTTCCCGAGACTTGGGGACCTGCTGGTGTGTTCACGAAGCTTGAAACCCCTGCTGAGAAAACTTATGTTGAGGAGCACTGCCCAGATTTCAGCGGTGATGGCAAGGGCGATAGCGCCCTAAGAAGCTATGCCTCGTTGATAAACCCAGAGATCCAGAAGGCGCTTCAGGGCGGTAATGTCGGTGTTCTGTTCGAGTTCGCTGGTCTTACAACCGATTTCGTTGGACCTGCGGATTTTGACCTCAATGGTCTTGCAGGAGAGCCCGACCCGAATACTCAGGGTGGCTATCTGCTCGATGAAAAATCCTATGACCCTGCTACATGTGAACCTATCATCACCTTCCCTGCAACTCTTGAACAAGGCTCTTTCCAGGCAGGACCATCAGAGTTCATCCTTGACCTTGCGGCGCTAGGGGTCGAAGAGGTTCCGCTTACCCTGATTATCAAAGACGCGACGATTAAGGGCGACATAGTATCGGGTGGACCTGATGGCGTGGAAGTCAAAAATGGGATCCTCGCTGGTATCCTAACAAAGGAACTACTCGACCAGGCTCTGGCGATTGCCGAACAACAGTGCAAGGAGAATCCTCAGTCCTGGTGCAGTTACATTTCCACAGCAAAGCAGTTACTTCCAATGCTCTTCGACCTCGATCTAGACCCGAACATCCCTGGCAAGGACGCCATGAGCGTTTGCTTCTCCTTCGAACTTGGCCCTGCGAAGATAACAGGCTACAAGTCTGAAGAACAGCCCCAGTAGTGTTGCACCATCCCCCCGAAGAACGCTTGACCTTCAGAAAAAGCGTGAGCACTTGTCGCCTAGCGTGATAGTTACAAGTTGAGATTGCCGGTCTTTCATCACCTCTAAGCATCTGAGTGCCATTGTTCTGGTACAAGCCCAAAAATATGGTTTGTCGGAAAGAGCTGGTCCGTTGTCGTGAGGAGATAAAGATGCTATTATTTTTTTTGAACCCATGAAGCGAACCTGAAAAGGGGTTACAAGAGATGAGACGAACCTGCCTTTTACTGTTTTCGCCTTCCGTCCCTTTTTTACGAATGCCAGAGCCTGGTCCCTTTCAGCTCTGTGCAGTTCTGAAAAGGCATGGATTCAGAGCCTATTGCCGCGACCTAAACATCGAGCTTTATCACGAGTGGTTCAGAAAGGAGGCAAACCTGCGATTTGTGGATGATTTCCTGTCGGATGGCGGGTTTTGCCCAAGCTCGCCAGAGGCTTACATGGAAAGGCTTCAAGATGCATCTTTTGCACTTGGTCTTGGTCGTCTAAAGCCCTGGGAAACGATTAGTGAACATCTTTTTTTGGAACGGCGCTACGACAATCCGTTGAAATATCATGGATGTGCCTTTTCAAGCAGAGAGAAAGAGCCAGACCATGGACTTCAGGCGCTCTCGATAAAAGACCCTGATTGGTTTTCGGATTTTGTGGAAGCATGTCACTATCTTCTTTTCAGACCGAGATCTACCCACATTGACGAGGCAATAAAGTTTGCCAGAATGGGTTCTCCAATCCTTGACAGGTTCTACGACGACTTTGTTGACGAGTTAGTAAGTTCTCCACCAGATGTCGTAGGAATCTCGATATGGAATACAGACGCCTTAGCCCCTGCCATGAGGCTTTCTTACAAGATTAGGCAAAGGCTTCCTGACATGCCCATCATTGCAGGCAACGCATGGTGTTCAACTGCATTATCGCTTTTCCCGACTATACCAGAGATCTTCGATTTCTTTGATGCGGCTGTAGTAGGCTATGCGGACAAAGTCATAGTGGAGCTTGTGAAAAGGGTGATTAGAAGAGAGTCGCTTGAAGGACTTCCGAATGTCGTATTTAGGAAGGATGGCTTAGTGGTGATGCCAGAGCGCATCGAGCAGGTTCGGTTGCAAGAGATGCTGCCTCCTGATTTTTCAGGATTAAGGCTTGACCTCTATCCCGACAGAAGGATCGGGATAAGGGTTTACAATGGTTGCCCATGGGGCAGATGCCTTTTTTGTCACCATGTCCTTCAGGGCATCACTGTCGTGCAAGGAGACCCCGATCTTGGCTACATTGAAGAGGCTCTTGACTATTGCGCCTTCCTTGTGCGCAAACACAGTATAGCAAGGTTCTACTTAGGAGACCACGGGTTGCCGTGGCGATTCCTTGTCGCGTTCTGTGAGGGTGTGCTAAGAAGGAATCTGAAGATAAGATTCGAGGCAATGGGGAGGTTCGACAAAGACATGTCCCTCGAAACCGCGAAACTGGTGCGTAGTGCTGGGTGCACAGGACTATATGTGGGGGTTGAAACGACAGATGAAGATGTTCTTAGGCGCATGAGAAAAGGTTTTACATTGTCGGTGGTTGAGAGGGCGCTTGAAATACTTTCAAAGGCAGGGTTGAAAGTATGCTGCTTCCTGATGGTGTTTCCATGGACTAGAGAAGAGGATTTTCAAAAAGATATCAACTGGGTTCTTCAAAGAAAGGCGCAGATCGCCTACATCACTCTTCAGACCTTCGAGTTGTCGCGTGGCACGGAGGCTTTTTTACACCCGCAGGTCATGGGCGTGAGTGTTGCCTCGGATATCTCGAGAGATACCGATGTCTGGAAGGTCCCATACACGCCCACGCCTCAGGTAACAGAAAAGCAGGTCAAAGAAGTCCAAAGGCGTGTGAACGAGGCGCTTCTTGAGACACAAGGTAAGCGAAATCTGGTCCTTGTGGACTTCACTTTAGGAGCGAACGATGAGAACACGGACCCAGATCACGGTCTTCTATCCATTTTTTCCATGCTTCTTTGCTCGGTGCCCGAAAACAGTCGTCAGCTCGCAATTCATACTGTTCGGCGTTCAGGTGGGACTTTCATCGATGAAGAAAAGGTCTCAAAGGAAATATTGTCTTTTTCACCAGACATTGTCGCCTTGAGTGTCACAGAGCAAAGCCTAAGAACTGCGAAGGATGTTGCAAGGCGCATCAAAGAACAAAACGAGAGATGTCTGGTAGTTGCAGGAGGACAGGCAGTGGCACCTCCTTTCGACAGATTTTCCAGCAGGGAGTTTGACTGTCTAGTTTGCGGAAACGGGGAACTTGCATTCTCGGAAATCGTTGGACATTACTTTCTGTCAGGTGGCGAGAGAGAATCGCTTTCGGGTATCCCAAATGTGGCACTGCCAGGCGCTTTAGGGTGGAGGCTACAATCTACTTTGCCTATCAACCCGAACACCATCCCATCACCCTTGAACCTGCGACTTATACAAAACCCAGAGAACCTTTTTATTCCTGTAAGCAGGCGGTGCATTCATGGATGTCCATCTTGCGAATGTGCAAGGAGGGTCACAAGATTTACTGCAGAGAGGCTTGCTCTCGAGATTCTCAATGCAGGTGAAATAAAAGCGCATAAAATTTGGCTTGTAACCGGAGCGAAAAGGGATTTAGACCAGGACATCAAAGTCATTTATCGTGCGCTTTCGACCGTTTTCTCTCGCCAAAAAGGCATACCTGAACACATTGGAATCTGGCTTCAGGGGGCGTCCGACTCGGAGTTGATCCGAGACATGGCAAAAAAAGGCTACCTAAAAGAGTTAGTTGTCGAAATAGGGGCGGTTAGAGAAACGCGAAAGCCTGAGGAACGAAGCAAACATGACCGGATCGCAAGTTTCCTTTCTTCTCTAAGTTCAATGATGGATGTGAGCGTAACCCTTTTGCTTGGTGCGCCAGGCTATAGCACTGAAGACTTCAGGTATTCTGTTGATTTCTTCAATTACTATGGAATCCCAATCAACATGCGATTGCTCAGGCGAACACCTGCGCTGGCAAGGTCCAGAGATTTCATATTTGCGCCTGAACCATGGGTGCATCTTGAGGAATCGAGAACGGTTTCTAATGAAGACTTGCGGTCGTGTGCGAACTATTTCATAAGAAAAGCCAGAAGGAAAGGGGCACTCTCAGACTTTACAACTTTGATGCCAGAAGATGTCCCGTTTTCTTCGTGGATTTCGACAGATGCAATTTTGGAAGCGCACGAAAACTTCAAAGAAGCATTGCCAGAAAAACTGAAGGGGCTCGCAACATGTCTTGAACACGGTTTCTGGAGGAAGGTCGTTCAAGCACTCGCGATGGAAACAGGGTCTGTGCGATTGAAAGCGGGTGACTTACGATTCGATGGCTTTTCTTCGGAACAGGTAACCCTGACTTTAGTCCATAAGGATGGGAACACAACCCGCATCTGGATAGCGCCTTTGAAACAGGACCGAAAAGTTTGGAAGCGGACGAAATCCGTAGATATCTGGTACGAATCAAAGCCTTCAGTAACCTTCGAGCATTTGAAACCAGTGCTTGAATATATTGCCTCGAAACTTCAAAAGGTTTGATAGTTACATTAGCGCAAAGATTGTCGCTTCGACGCTTTCTGCAAGGGCGTCCAGGTTGTACCCGCCTTCCAAAACAAAGACAGGACCAAGACAGGCTTTCTGGCACACGGATTTCAAAAGTTTGGCAATTTCCTGATACCCCTTTTTTGTCATGTTCTGTTCTGAAAGGGGGTCGAGGGCATGCGCATCGAACCCAGCGCTCACAAGAAGAAACTCAGGCTTGAATGCCTCGACACAAGGCAAGATGCCCTCCTTGAAGACCCTAAGCCATTCGTCTTCCGACGAATTCGGTTCCATAGGGAAGTTGAAGGTGAAACCTGTGCCAGCCCCGACCCCTTTTTCTTCTATTGAACCAGTGCCTGGATAATGGGGATACTGATGGATACTTACATACAAAACACTGGGATTATCATAAAAGATAGCCTGTGTCCCGTTTCCGTGGTGGACATCGAAATCCACAATCGCGACCTTCTGGAGTCCCTTTTTCTCGATTAGATATTTCGCGCCAATCGCAACATTGTTGAAGATGCAAAAACCCATCGCACGATTTGGCATAGCGTGGTGACCAGGTGGTCTTACAAGGCAAAATGCGCTCTGGATTGCGCCCTCACAGACCGCATCAATAGCACGGATGACACCGCCAACCGCAAGTTTTGCTACATCAAAGGACTTTTCGCTGGCATAGGTATCCCCATAGTCAAGCACGCCCCCGCCCGCTCTGCACGCATTTCGAACGCTTTCGATATATCCTTTGCCGTGCACAAGGGCGATGACCTCTTCCGTTGCCTCCTCAAAGTCCAGCTGTATCGTTTGATCCCAGAGTCCGCTTTCTTTTAGCCTTCGAACGATTGCCTCGAGCCGTGCGGGGTTTTCAGGGTGGTGGTAGGAAGGTCTATGTTCAAGGAATCTGTCGGAATAGACTAGCCCTACTTTGGACATCGAAAGCACTTATAGCCTCATCCCGCCAGTGATTTCGAAGCATGTGCCTGTGACAAGGTCATTTTCAACTATGAACTGCGCAGTCATGGCGATTTCATCAGGGTCTCCAAGTCTTCCAATGGGGATCTGCTTTTTTACTGCCTCGAGCGCCTCTTGCTTCATGTCCTTCAACACCATAGGCGTCCCGATGAAGCCGGGCGCAATAGTTGCAACCCTGATGCGGTAGCGGGCAAGTTCCTTCGACCACACAACCCCTAGCGCTGCCACTCCTGCCTTTGCTGCGGAATAGTTCGACTGCCCAAAGTTCCCTTCCTTAGAAATCGAGCTCATCAGAATGATTACCCCGCCTTTGCCTAAGTTTATCATCTGTTTCGCCGCTTCCCTTCCTGTTAGGAACACGCCTGTTAGGTTTACATCAATGACCTGTTGCCACTGGCTCAGAGGCATGACCTTCTCGACCTTCCCTGTCTCTTTGTTTACTTTGACCAAAAGCCCGTCCCTCAAAATACCTGCGTTTGCCACAGCGATGTCGAGCGCTCCAAACTGGTCCACAACGAACTGCATCAGGTCGCAAACCTCTTGCTCCCTCGAAACATCGCATATTCGCCCAATCGCATTCCCTCCAAGTGCCTCGACCGCCTCTTCCACACCTTTTACATCAGCCAGAACGACCTTCGCCCCGTTCTTCAAAAACCTCTTGCAAATTGCAAAGCCAATACCTGATGCGCCTCCAGTTACAACAGCAACTTTGTCTTTGAGTTCCATAGTTTCTCCTCCAAAAAGAAACACATCAAAAGTACCACGAGAATCTAGTTTTCGCAATGAGATTTTTGGGCTTTATCAGCAATCAAACTTAGTATGCCCCCGCCCTTATTACACCAGAACCCGAGCCACTCAACTACTGACCTATTCCTTCACTTTAACTGGAAATGAATCCTGAGACACGCACAACGCATGGACATTCAAGTCATAATATTCGAAGTCTTGGTTGTAATCGAAAGGCTTGTTGAGTGCGCAAAGTGTATATGCGTTTAGCTCGATTTCGATTGTGTTTTCGTCGTACTTTTGGGGAGTGTCACCCATGCTTGGCGCTGGGTTCTTTAGGACTGGCCACACATCCGCGCCTTCAGGTTTCGCTGGAAGTTCGACAGAACTCCTTTGAGGAGGCAAAAATATCTCCCACAGGCAATGAGATTCTGGTCCTCCGACCGAGGCGTGTGGGTCGCCAAGAAGCGGGTTCTTTGGGGCAGGTGTTAGGTAGTTAATTCTTACGACATAAAGGTCTGGCTTTGGTTCTGACTCGGTAGGCTTCCATTCGATCCTTCCATCGAACTCCTCTGGCGAAAGGGTATCAAGGGGCATATCTTGCCTTCTTGGCGGCGCAGGATGCAAGATTTGGGGCACTTTGCACCAGACATCCTTGCTGTCTAGATGCACGATGTCACCAGCACTTACCCCAGGGCGCACAGGCGTTGAAATCCCTGGTGGGTCTGCCCCTAGATAAGCCTCTCTTCCAGCAAGCCCAACAGCCATGTAAAGTGGGTCTATGCCGAGTCGTTTGAAAACGGGGTTTTGGGGGTCTGGAAACCGCACTAAAATCGGATTTTCAAAAGGCTTGTGGTTGAAAGATGTATCCACAGTTACAAAAAGATAGCCTTCCCCGCCAGTGTCAACAACGCCAAAAGCAAGCCCATTTGGCAATGGCTTGCCTGTATCTGGGTCGTCTGGCAGGTTTCCCAGGTAAACCTTTACTGATTGTGCAGGGTCGGGGCGCAAATCAATCTCGAGCTTTATTTCAACAAAAGTTGTCTTGCCCCCGACCACTTCCACCCTTTCCATGCCAAAAGCCCTTGGGGTGAAGTAAAGGGCGTAAGGGTTTTTCATTGCCTGAGGAAGGCACTTAGTGGTGCCTGCAAGGGCAAAGACTAAGTGCACGCCCTCGGGCACATCCCGAAGAAGAAAATGCCATGTATCTTCATCCTGCTCGTATGGTATCACAAGGTTTGCAGGCACTGGTAGCATAGATGTAGGGTCCAGGGGGTCCTCCAGAATGTTCCCCATACTTATCGAAGACAGGGGCACATTGCGCAAGGCAGCCTTTACTATCGCAATCGGTATCTCTGTGCTTTCGTCACACCCGAGGATGCTCCCTTTTTGCGGGAAGCGCTCGATTCCCTCAACTTCCCCAAAAAACCCAATGACCCGTCCCTCTACTGTCCCTGTCTTTGTCTCTCGCTCCGAGGGAAGCGGGTCAAGGGGCATCATTGGGATAGCAACATTCTGCGCCTCTACGCCCAAATATGAAACGAAACGATAGCCTTTTGCCCCCACAGTTACATCAATAGGGGGATAAAGCGATGGGTCTTTGAACTCGACCACGCCATCCTCGGATGTGTGTGAAACAAAGATATTTCCATGTGCATTGACAACGACTAGCGCATCCTTGAATGGGCGTGGCTTTATTGTCTTATAGCCCGTAGTATCGCCATCCAGCGCAAAAACCCTCAGAAAACCTTTGACCTTTCCAGACAACCCCGATGTGTTGAGCCCTGGCTGTGGCATGCTCCCTTCTTGAAGGGGAAGCAGGATACTTCTTTCAACTGCATCGAAGATGTCTGAAGGATTGTCGTATCTTGCAACGACAACTATGTCCTGTTGAACGCTCGAACACACCTTTGCCTGATAGACACCTGTGCCTGTCTCGCCAAGATACTCCACAATGCCTTTATCCGCCCTGAAGCTCACAAACTGAGCCTCCCCAGTTATGGGCTTGTTTTCGCTTGTCTGAGGTCTTGCAAATACATCCGAGCACAAGCCTTGTGCGCCCTTATATACTGGTCCACCCCCCACGAACAAAAGCAAAGAACCTCCAAGGGGTGTGCTATCAGCCCCGTCGGGGATGCCATCTTTGTCTGTGTCTGGGTTTTTGGGGTCAGTTCCAAACCTTTCTTCTTGCCTGTTGCTAAGTCCATCGTTGTCATCGTCTGGACCAAGTGTGCGTCCGCACGACAACATCATAAAGAAGGACAGACAGATAGCGATATTTTGCAAAACAGCGTGCATCTTAGAACCTGTATCTCAAGGTCATGCCGAAAGCGACAAGGTGACCTCCGTAAGAGATGTTTGGATAGCCCTTATTTTGTGGGGCAAAAACCATCTTTTCGTCATGGTTTTTCACAAGATAGGTGTAAGAAAAAGCAAGGTCAGTGGAGAGCTCTGGAACATAAGGCACATCCAAGGAAGAACCCAAAGACCAGGTAAAACGATTACAATCGAGCATGTTTGATACATCTTCTTGTGCAGGGACAGGGCTTTGAACAAAAGAAAAACCAGACCTCAAGGTCAAAGGCTTCATCACCTTCGCTTCACCCCCGATTCTTAAGGCGATGGAGTCGTGAAGTGCTGACACCCTGGTCGAGGAAGTGCTTGATGTCCCCTGAGCACCGTAAAGGGTCACTGTGGGCACAGAGGCGTAAAAATCTCGGAAGAAATAGTACGAAAAATCTAGAGCGATAAGGAACTTGCCAAAGTCGTAACCCGCACCGAATGTGATTGTGTGGGGTGTAGAGTATTCCCAAGCCTGTATTTGAAGGTCAATCGGGGGCAACTGTTGAACATATACTGATACAGGGATGTCTATCGTAGACTTGTTCGCACCTCGCCACGAAAGCGCTACAAAAAGACCTTTGTAAGGATTCACAAGGACGCCCGCGTTTGGCGAAAGTTTTGGCTTTACATCTACCAAAAGCCTGCTTTCATTGTCTCCCTTCGTAAAATCAACCTTCACATCCCCCGAGATGTTCGGTAATATCGAAAACCCAGCGCCAACGCTAAATATCCTATGTAACTTTAGCGCAATGGCAAAATCAACAGCAAGCCTTCTGTTCCTTGTTTCGAAGAACACAAAGTGAGGCTCGTGGGAAGGCAGTGCCTGTATCGAGTAAAGGCGGTTTGGGGGCAAAGACAGGTTCAGCCCTATGAAAAGGAGGTCTTTTTTCTTGGATGGCAAAGGAAAGTTCGAGGCAAAGCCGAAATTCAAGAGGAACTGGGTCTTGTTCGCATCGGAGTTGTTGTTGCTTATCTCGAAAAAAGGGCGATAAAGGAAAAAACCAAGACCTAGCTCTGGGGAGGTGACCCGAGTGAGAGCGGCAGGGTTGTAGAATGTGGCGTCATAAGATTTTGCAACTGATGTCAATGCCCCTCCTGCGCCTATCGCCCTGGCACCAACTCCAAAGGTTTCTTCTGGGTTTGCAATCGCAAGAGCGGGCGGAAAAAAGAAGAGAATCAGCGCTACAAGCAGTTGTTTGTTTCCTAAAATCATTCTCGCCATCGCAACGCTCGCAACTAATATCCAAAACTTCTTATCATGTCAAATCGCTGTTTTTGCGGACACCGAAGGAGTTGTTCTTCTTTTCTGGTTCCAATATACCCTTGACAGCAGAACCAAAGTTTCATAGATTAATCGTGGTTTTGGCTCTGGGCGAATAGCTCAGGTGGGTAGAGCACCGGTTTTACACACCGGGTGTCACAGGTTCGAGTCCTGTTTCGCCCACCCTTCCTGCCCAGAGGGGCTTTATGCTCTTTGGCGTGGTAGTTAAGTTGGTTATAACGCCGGCCTGTCAAGCCGGAGGCCGCGGGTTCGAGTCCCGTCCACGCCGCTATTTCGGAGGAAACTCCCTTCCCCGCCCGATCCCTATGACATGGAAGCCAGCCTCCCGAAGGGCTTGGACTGGCATCACATTCCTCCCATCCAGAATGAGCCTACCCCTCATGACCTCCTTTAGTTTCATGATATCTGGCTGTCTGAACTCACCCCATTCAGTGACAAGCAAAAGCGCATCAGCCCCTGTAGCAGCGATGTATGCGTCTTTTACTATTTCGACCCCCTCCACACCCTTGAACACCTTTTTTGCATTTTCAGTGGCAACGGGGTCATAGGCTTTGACCTTTGCGCCTTTTCTGGTCAATGCAAGGATTATGTCTATCGAAGGCGCCTCTCGCATGTCGTCTGTATTCGGCTTGAAACTGAGTCCCCACACACAGAAAACCTTGTCCTTCAAATCTTCCCCGAACTTTTGGGCAAGTTTCTTCACGAATATCTCCCTCTGCTCCCTGTTCACAGCCTCAACCGCCTTTATGAGTTTCAAATCTACTTGATTTTTTCTGCCAAGTGCCAGAAGCGCCATCAAATCTTTTGGAAAACAAGAGCCACCAAATCCAACCCCAGCGAAAAGAAACTTTTTCCCTATTCTGGTGTCGGAACCTATGCCCCTCCTCACTTCCTCGATGTCCGCCCCAACAGCATCGCAAAGCCTTGCCAGTTCGTTCATGAAGGATATCCGTGTCGCAAGCATTGCGTTTGCAGCGTACTTTGTCATCTCGCTCGAGCGCACCTTCATGAATATGATGGGGTTGTCAGAACGCACAAATGGGGAGAAGATGTCTTGGAGGATCGCCCGCGCCCGCTCGCTTTCAACCCCAACCACCACCCTATCGGGTCTCATCATGTCAGCCACCGCATCCCCCTCTTTCAAGAATTCAGGGCTAGATACACAATCGAAGGGATGGGAAGTTCTTGCCGAGATTATCTCTTTGACCATGTCGCATGTGCCAACTGGCACGGTGGAGCGAACCACCACGACCTTATAGCCATTCATATTTTCAGCAATGACTCTTGCACACGAAAGGACATGGTCAACATCCGCTGAACCATCCTCGTTCGAGGGTGTGCCCACAGCGATAAACACGACCTCTGACTTCCTTACCAAATCGGGTATGTCTGTCGTAAAGAAGAGCCTTTGCTTTTCTTTGTTTCTTTGGACCATCTCTTCGAGACCAGGCTCGTAGATTGGTATCTTCCCAGCCTTCAACATATCTATCTTTACTTTGTCGATATCGCCGCATATCACCCTATTACCTGTCTCGGCAAGACCAGCACCAAGCACAAGCCCGACATACCCACATCCGATAACGCCAATGTCTCTACCCATCGTGCACCTCACTAACCTTGCTAACCAGAAGACTTAGAACCCTTGTTCTAGTCCGTTCCTTGATTTCGAATCTAAGCCCAAAATATTCGATCGCCTCGCCAACCTGCGGGACCCTTCCAGCGTGGGTCATCACAAGCCCCCCTATGGTTTCATAGTTGTCCTGCTCTGGGAGCTCCACGCCGAATATTTCTTGCAAAACCTCTATCGGTGCCCTCCCCTGTACAAGGTACACCCCGTCACCAATGGGTTTTGCAAGCTCCTCAGCCTTCTCGTATTCATCGTAGATCTCGCCAACTATCTCTTCCACGACATCTTCGGTCGTTACAATGCCTGCAGTGCCTCCAAACTCGTCCACAGCCACTGCCATCTGCACCCTTTGAGCCTGAAACTCCCTTAGAAGTTCGCCAATCCTTTTTGTCTCAGGGACAATCAACACCTTTGAAGACACTAGTTCACGCAGGTTGAAAGGTTTTTTGTTGGGGTCTGCAAGGAACCTCAATATGTCCTTCACTGTCACTATCCCGATTATACTGTCGAGGTCATTGTCGTAAACAGGGTATCTTGAAAACTTCTTTTCAGCGATAGTGCGCAAGACCTCTTCCAGAGTTGCATCGGAGGGAAATCCTACGACTTCAGTCCTTGGAACCAGAATCTCTTTTGTCATGGTCTCTGAAAACTCGATTACAGAAGACAAGAGTTGTCTTTTTTCCTTGCTTATGGTCCCTTGTGCGGAGCCGTATTTTATCATCGCCTCGACCTCTGCCTCGGTCACCATGATGCCTCCATCCAGTGCCTGTTGTTTAGCAAATATTTTCACAAAGCGAGACAACGAAGAAACAAAAGGCTTGAGCAGGATGCAGAACGCATAGGTCAGTGGAAAAAACGGGACGACCTTCTTTGGGCTATGTCTTGCGATGGTTTTAGGGATTATCTCGCCAAAGGTGACAATCAAGAATGTCATCACGCCAACTGCCAGTGCCACAGAAACTTGAGCTGCCATTGGTGCTTGCAGTTGCTCCATTATGTTGCCTGCAAATCTTGTTGCAAGCACAGATGCGAGGATGTTTACAAGGTTGTTTGCTATCAGGATACCTGCAAGGACATTGCCAGGCTTGTCTTTCCACAAAAGCAAAAGTCTGCTCTTTCTTTTTTCTTCTTCCAGAACTGAATGAATGCCTCCTGGACCGAGGGCGATCAAAGCGGTTTCGGTTGCAGAGAAAAGCGCTGAGAGCAGCAACAGGAGGACTATCAAAACTGGCTCTGTAAGCCCTATATCCACCTTTCGCCTTCCGAAGGGTCAATAATGACCCATAAAGAAGATTTATCAAAGGTTTTCGAATCAGTCAACTGTTGTGAGAATCACGCATCACTCACAAGTAACATGGATAGCTCTAGAGGAGGCTGTTGGTGCAAAGATGACAAAAGTCGTTGATATGGGGAACAAAAGATGATAAAGGATTTGCAAGGATACCCAGGTTTTTTGAAATAAAACGAATGGAGGAAAGTCATGGCTAATGATAAGAGTGTCTTTTACAAGTATTCAACAAGGCTTATACATGGGAAGTTCAGGAGCGAAAAGTGGGACTATGATCACCACCTGATACCACCCATAACCGCATCAACTACCTTCAGGCTTGATTCTGCGAAACGAGGACAGCAAGGCTTCATTGATTTTGCAGACCCAAAAAGGGCAGCGCAGGCTATGTCGCCCATTTACATCTACGACAGGCTTGACGAGCCAACAGTGGGGATGCTTGAGGACTTCTTCAAAGAGGCTGAAGGCGGCGAGTGTGCCTGCGCTTTTGCTTGCGGAATGTCCGCTATCTCGGCTGCGCTCATGGTGTGTTCAAAGGTTGGGTCGAACATTGTGGCACATCGGACCCTTTACGGCTGCACATTCAGTCTTATGACAAACTGGCTTCCGAAGTTCGGGATTACTACGAGGTTCATAAACGCAAACGATGTCGAGGAACTGGTTTCAGCGATTGATGACAACACGAGGGCCGTTTATGTTGAAACCCCGGCGAATCCAACCCTCGAGGCGGTTGATATCCAGAAAATCGCTGATGCACTGAAGCCCATAAATGACAAAAGACCTCCAAAACACAAAGTGGTTTTGATCGTTGACAATACATTCCCGACACCATGGGGTCAAAGACCTCTGTCGTGTGGCGCAGACATAGTGGTTGAAAGCCTGACGAAGGGAGTATCGGGTTTTGGCGTGGATATGGGGGGGATTGTGGTGGCGCCAGAAAGATTCCACAAAAGTTTGCGGGGATTTAGAAAGGATTTTGGGGGGGTCTTGCCTCCTTCGAGCGCATGGAGCATTATGGTCTATGGTCTTTCCACTTTGCCATTGAGGGTAAGGCGCCAGTCGGAAAATGCGATGGCGGTTGCGGAATATCTCGAGAGGAATCCGAAGGTTTCGAGGGTACATTATCCAGGGCTTGATTCGTATCCATACAAAGAGATTGCAAGGAAGCAGATGGTTGACCCAGAAGGCAACTTTGCGCCTGGTTTTATGGTGTATTTCGAAGTGGCTGGGGAGGTGGAGGAGGCGAGGGATAAGTGCGAAAAACTGGTGAACTACATCGCAGAGCATTCTTATTGCATTACGCTTGCAGTCAGCTTGGGCACGACTAAAACCTTGATAGAAACGCCAGGCCTGATGACTCACTCTGCCATGGATGCAAAATCCCAGAGCGAGGCGGGCATACACCCTGGCGGTGTGAGGCTCTCGGTTGGACTTGAAGACCCAAACGATTTGATTAAAGACCTCGAAGAGGCGTTCGAGCACATCTGAAAGTCTTTATTTTTGTCTCCACTGAAGTCTTGCCCTTTTCCAAAGACCGTTTTTTGCTAAAACCAAGAAGATTAAGGCTATAAGGATTGTGGGCGTTGAAGATTCTTTTGGGTCTTTTGAACTAGTACATCCTCCACCACCCGTCGTTCGTCCCTTGGTGCTTGTACCAACGGGTTTTGGTGTGTCTTGAACGAAGGTCTGCTCTTCGTTCAGTGTCCTGGAGTCGACAAAATCTGGCTCTTTTTCAGCTTGCTCAAACTTTTCGAATTGGTCAAGCATTAGGATCCCGTCCAGACTTTCTTCTGGCGCGTGGCAATCTTCGAAAGCCTCTGGTTCTAAGATTTCCTTTGCTTCAAGGTTTTCTGGCTTTTCCAGAGTTTCGTCAAAGACCTCCACGCCTTGTTCAAGATGTTCCATAGTGGACTTCCAGAAAAATGCCTTTCGCCTTTCAAGAGACTCTGTTCCTGATTCGACTTTTACAAGCACCTCGTTCAGCCCATCAAGAAGCGTTTGAGGGTCAATCTGGACCTTTCCATAAGCCCATCCAGAGCCAAGGGTTTGTTCCAGCGCCAGCGTGTTGTTTACATAGAGGCGCACAAAGCCTTGTTCTTTTAAATGAACGCCATAGTGTGCGATTGGTGCTTCAAAAGTGCCAATTGGTGGGACATCTAAAGACAGGCTGAGCCATATATTCCCCACCTGAAATCTTTGCGTTCCAAAGGCAACTAGGCGCTCGCCCTCCCATATAACAACCAAAACTTCGCCATTCCCAGGTTTTTCCCCGACATCAAAAGGCAGGACAAATGTGCTAAGCCCTTTGCCAATCGTAATGTCGCTGGTGCTCAGAGTTTCATAGGTTCCCTCAACATTTCTTGCAACTTGCACCAGGGCGCTTATTGCATCGCTAGCGTGGACAACCAACATCACATTTCCTTGCCCTCCAATATCAAACTGGAAACGGTCGAGCTCGAGGGCTTTTATAGTCACACGCAGTCCTTCCACACTTATGTTGTAAGGATGTTGCTCGCCCCCGTCCACGCGATAATAAAGGCTATAAACCCCGCTTATTGCATCTTTTGGCACATAGACCTCGAAGTTTGTGGGAGTTTGTGGGGGAAGCGATGCCTGCTTCTTGATCCCCCAATCAGGGATAACAAGTTCTAGATTGCCACCGCTTTGAGATTGTGCAGTTACGACGATTGGCTCGCCTGCCTTGTAAGAATCTTTGTCAGTCCAGAATAAGACATCTCTAAACTTTTCGTTGATGTTTAGATAGCCAATCGCAAGACTTTTGTAAGTTTCTTGATCCATCACTGTATAGCCAGCCTTGGACTCGAAATCGAGGATAGGAAACCTTACTTCGACAGTTTGCCATTCTTCGGTAAGCGTAAGCGAGGTCTCCCAAGAATAATCGGCGTGCGCTATTCGTAGCCGTGCTGGGAAAGTGCCTTTCTTTGTTGTTATTGCAACGGTCATTAGAGCCGAGTCCGATGGAAGATATGTCTTGCGATCGAGAGTCGCAATGACTTCGACTGCCTTGCCATTGACGAAGTAAGGCACAACAACGACAGGTGGGGTTACTTGTGTGCCGTTCAGCCCTGAAAGACGAAAGATTGCGTAGTCTTCAAGGCTTGGGCTATCTTCTGGAACCTCGCAAAGAAGGCTGGTTGTTTTGCTTTCGTTAGGCGAAAGAACGAGAAGGTCATCACTTACACATTCTAAAGTTTTTCCTTCAACATGCACAGTTGCATTTAGGTCCCCTTCAGCCTGAAGTCTGACCCAAACGCTTAGCAATCCGCCAGCACTGAAGGAAAGCGAGCTTGGGGCTGTAACCTTTACCAATGGCGCTTTGACCTCAAAGGGCGCGGTAGCACTCGCAATGAAGTCTTTATGTTCGTCCATTATGAAAAGGTCTAGCTGGTTTGGACCTGGTTTATGTCCCGAGGCTAAGAATGTTCCAGTAAGCTCAATAGAAGTAAGCGCGGGGATATAGGCTTCCTGTGTCTCGACAAAGGCGCTTGTTTGAACCTCGGCTATGCCGTAGAAATCAAAAATGGAATAGTTGGTGACCATGCCTGCGTACGAAAATCCAGTCGCTACGCGCTCGACCTTGACCTGTGCAGAGACAAGGTTTTGTGGCACAACCGTAAACGGACGAGATACCTTTGAGGTGAGGGAAGACAGGCGAAACTCGTATTCTCCGGGCTCAAGATTTAGTTGCACTGAGTCCAATACTTCTTCTGTAACATCCAAAAGATATGACTTTGAAGTGCTAAAGGTTTGTTCACCGTTTTTCAAGAGAACTATTTGAACAGGGAAAACATCGCCTACTTCGCCAGTGTTTCGAACAAGGAAAGGCATGTCAACAAGTCCTTCGGAGGTGAAGTCCTGAACTAGTGGTAAAAGTTCGACGGATGTGCCAAAGCGCACAACCTTTGTTTCTGTCAATGATACATCGCCCGAGATTTCCAAAGTAAACTCTGTATCGCTTGAAATGGCGATGTTGGTAAGTTGGATGAAATCCTGTTCGTGTGGTGCTAAACTCAGCCATTTCGATGTGCTCATGCCTGCGCCATAAAGATTGGCGTTTACTACTACAGGATAATCTTTGTTCACGATGAACGCCCTTACACTGAACTTTGAAGTGCCTGTAACCTCGGGTGCTTCCCAGAGCACATCTACGCTTGCTCCAACGACCTCGAACTCGCGCCTTGTGGCGTGCGAATCGCTAGTGCTCACAAAAGACACAGTGACAATGTGGCGTCCGACGCTGAAAGGACCTTGGACGACCTCCTCGAACGGCTTTGAGGTGTTATTGGGGATCGTCATTTCGCTGATTAGTGAAGACGCACCGTTGTCCAGGGACATGTACAACTTGCCATAGACTATGCTGTTCGTCGTATTCGTTACGACCCCAGAAAATGGCAACACAGAGATGCTTTGACCGACTTTGTTGTGAGAAAGTTCGAAGAACACCGACACTTGCTTGCTTGTGACCTCGAATGTTTTTGAATCTTCAGAAAGAACTTGTCCGTTTTCGTTTTGAATACTTGCGACGAGCCTGTATCCGCCTTCAGGGAGACCTTGGGGGATGACAGTGCCGAGTTGTTCGGTTTGATCATTGGAGAGCGCCACAGGAAGAGCAGTCTGCCAGTACGGTTCGAGCCATGGTTTGTAGCTAAGCATTCTCGAGGATGCGGATAGGAGGAGGATGCGGTTTGAGTAAGCAGCGGAATAGATCGAGCCAAGTTGCCAAAGTTCAAGGCTGTCCAGCAGATCCCCGCGGTTATTGAGCCAGTACACAGAGTTTGAGATAACGAAAAACCCGCCTTCTGGTCCGCTTACAATGTCCCAAGCGTTCGAGATTGCTATTGGGATTGTTCGCACTGTCTCGAAAGTTTGAGGGTCGAGCTCGATGATTTGCGAAGACGGCCAAGAAGGCAAAAGGAATGCAGGTCTGTTGCCATCTATCAAGAAAAATGAGGGATTCGAGGCATCGCGAAGCACCCCCAGAACCTCTCCAGATTCGCTTAGGTGCCAGAGGTCTCCGAGGAACGGATTGCCTTGCTTCTGGGTCAATATCCAGAGAGTGGAATCAGATGCAACCTCGAACTTCGCAACCTTGACATCGTGAAGGTCTGAGGGAAGCAATATGACTTTCATAATCTGTCCGTTCTTGTAAAAATACACTACACGGTCTTCATAAAGCAAAAGGGGTTGTGCCTGTGCGTCGCACCCAAAAGACCTAAGAGTTCCTTTCGAGCAAGCGAGATAGTCAGAAAAACAAGCGCCCCTTTCTAAGTCTTCTTTTACGAGACACGCGAACGACCCATGTATCCCCTCGATGAACTGTTCTTTACAAGGCTTGATGTGGTAGCCGAAAGAATCGTCTACCGTAAGTTCTGGGGCGGCGAGGCTAACGGATTCGGTCTCGAGGTTCTCATCTAGCTTTATCAACAGCATGCCCGAGTTCACTGAGGGTGCGAGGACATAAAAACTTGAGCCATCCAAAAGGACTGTTGCCTTCCTAGAGTAGTCCACCCAACAATCACCGATCTGAGCAAAAGAAAGGGTGGAGGCGCTTTCACGCAAAAGCGTTATCGGGCGACAATTCCATGAAAATATAAGCACATCCCCCTTACTTCCAACGCTTGTGAGTGCCCCAGAGCAAGAAGGCTCTGGTAGGGGTCCTTCCGACAAAAAATTCAGGTCTTTATCGAACCTGAACCTTGAAGACCCCAAAAACACCTCGAATCCATCTATGGGATATGGGGTTCCATCTGACATAAGCCTCAAAAACTTTTGTTGATCTCTTAGCACCACGCCGTCACCAGATTGCGCCATAGCGGTTGGATTTATCTCTACCCTCTTCGACCACAAGAAATCCCCACTTCGAGTAAGTGCGACAATGACGCCCTTCTGGTTCATCTCTCCTGCAACGAGGATCTGGTTGTCTCCAACAGGCACAATACCTTTAGCCCCTCCCACATCGCCCACCCATTCCCATGTTGCACCTTGCTCAGTGATCCTTGCTACATAGAACCTGTTCGAGTCACCCCCTCCTTTTCCTGCAACAATCACTCCATCACCGTCAGGCACGATTGCTTTGAACTGCCATGCACTGGGCCAACTTGTGGGGCTTGTCCATGTCCATTGCACATTTGCGTAAGAATCAAGCACAGCGACAAAGGCGCCAGATGGCACGCTTGCAATCAATCCTGCAACTGCATACCCTTGCCCCAAGGGCGCTATGGCAAGAGGACGAAAGTTTGAAAGAGAACTGATGATCTTTTGGGGATAGCCGTAACCGTTTCGGCTTAGACGCATAAACTGCAACCCTGCCCCATATTGCGACATGCCCGCCGCCACACAACCGCCGTCTGAAGTAGGCGCAATTGCAGCCCAGAAATCGTCAAAAGACCCGAGCTTTCTGATCCAGATGGGTTCACCATGCGAGGATATTTTTGCCACGCAAAGATACCTGAACGGCCACCAGGAAGAAGGCACACAACCACCGACAAGATAATAGCCATCGGGTAAAGCCTTTGCAGAACCGTATGGGTCAAAGGTGTAGGAGTCTGGGTCGCCTGGAAATGAAATCCCTGTAAGCTTTGTGCCCGCAATAGGTTGTCCAATCTCGTCCAATACCCATGACCATGCAGAACCGCCCTCAGAACTTGTGCCAACGAAGCCCTGTGGCGATACTGGGGATAGCACATTGTAAAAGTATGCGTTGTTCTTCCATACATCTCGAACCAGTGCCACATGAGGGTTTTTCACAAGGAAGCCTGTTCCAACGGGTGATGGGGCGTCCCTAAGCCATCTAAGGTCACGGTCAAACAGAGCGATCCTCGCAGGTGAACTTGGGTCTAAGACTAAAACCATGTCATCAAGGGGCAAGATATCGCCACGACCAGAGAAACTTCGGTTGCCTGGATTCGGTTCTGATTGCGCTATAAGCTCAAGGTCAGAGTTGAACTTGTAAATTGTGCCCTGGTAGTTGTTATCCACAAGTAAGAATATCTCGCCATTCGACCAAGCGATTTTTGGTTTGCTTGAATACCAGCTGGCGACCTGTAAGATTCCAGATTCTTTGAGAAGCACACCATCACTTGTGTATGCTTGCAAAAAGATGCGGTCATATTTGTTCGGGTAAGAAATAATCCCTACCAGGGCATATCTTGTTCCATCGGATCCTAAAGCCATTCCAATGAGTTCTTCAGAAGGGGTGTTCCGTCGCGGGGCCTCTGAGATCTTCACAAGCTTTGGTCCACCTGCGCCTACAACCTGAGCGTTTATAACACCTTGTATGTCTGTTCTTCCAGTGTTTTGAACCTCCAATCGTGCCTCGATAGGTGCGGTGGGTGGAAAGATGTTGCCATCAAGCAGGACAGAAATCCTTGCCTCTTGCCCAATTATCTTCAGCGGAAACACAAACGGAGATAGAGAACCAGTTGTTTTGTCACGAACTTCTGCGCGCACAAGACACGAAGCAGAGGAAAGCGCGCCAGGCACGGACAGGGTGAAGTCAGTATAATCCGCTGGGGGAACAACGCCTTCTGTATCAAGCAACTGAATCTCGGCATCAGGGCATGACAACCTTACATTTAGCCTGTAATCAAGTTCCCCAAGCCCCATGTTTCCAAGGCGAAGACCTAGATTTTCGCCTGAAGCCACTTCTTCGTTCAAAAGTGTGACTGCTGGCATGGCGGAAGGAACAAGCACAGGGAGTTCACGGACCAAGGAATCCATGGAATCCAAAGTCAGCCTGACTTTTACTTTTTTCGTGCCTGGTTCAACGCCCTGAGGCAAAGGTAGTTCGCAAAACACCGTTGTCTTTTCGGAAGGCTTTAGATGCACTTCTTGTGGCTGTGCTGGGGCAAGGACATCTAGAAGCTCACAAGAGATAGTGCCGTGCAGGTTTAGGTCGCCATCATTTATTACACCAGCATAAAAGACGACCTTGCCTTGAGTTGCAACCAGACTGCTTGGGGCATTCAGAAGCACCTTGGCAGATTCCGATGCAAAGATCCTCGATTTCCACTTGAGTCCGCTTGCCTCCAGAGTTGCCAATACCATATATCGTCCAAAATAGAGTGGAGCGCCGTCCCCTGCTTGGATCTCTATACTTTCTCCCACGCCTATTTGTGGAAAATCTTTAGAGGCGCTTGCAACATTTGTCCCATCTTCTTTAGTTACAAACAAGGAGAGCGTTCCCGTAGGGATTGGGATTGGACCAGGGTTCTGCACCTTGACCTTGGCTATGATGCTATCGGCACCAAAAGAAATCTCGAATTTGGGTGAAAGTGCTGAAATCGTAACAGGTTTTGTCGCAAACCCTACAAGTTTCCCTGACAGATACGCCTCTGCGTGGATTATCAGTTGCCCTCTATAAGCCCAAACAGGCGCTATGAACTCTTGCGCAATTGTGCCACTGCCTAAAATAGAGTCATATCTCTGGTCAAGAAGATCGCCTTTTGCGCCATAGATCTCGGTTGCTACGACATAAGAAGCCTCTGCACCCTTTAGCGACACAGTGAACCTGATAGTTTCCTGTGGCTCGTATCTGTCTTTTTCGGTCTCAACTGTTAGCGACACCTCTGGGGTTACAGCGAAGAAGCTTTTTCGAGTCATTATGTTGTAGCCATCATCATTATCGCACTTTACATAAAACCACCCAAAGTCTTCCACCGTTACAGACCCACCAAATGACTTTGTCTCTTTCGGCTCGAGGGTTAGCCTTACATCGCCACCTTCATAAGGACTTATAAATCCTCCCTGCCATACCCACCACCTACAATGCACATCCATCTCCTTGTCGGTTTGCGATGTTATAACCACGCTAAATGTCGCATTGTCTCCGTAAAAATACTGTTCAGAAGGTGTAGTGATTGTCACTGTGAAAGGCTCCAAACTCTCTTTCATCTCAAACCCCATCACAGAAAACCTGCACTCCCTGCATACCTTCCATTCCCCATCTTCTTCGATAAACACATGATACACCCCACCTTTGCCTTTCTCGATCACAAGTTGAGCCTTGTTTCCATACCCTTCTGCAACTGTCTCTTTTCCATCAGGTGAAACAACCTTCCAGTGCACCTCTTTTTCAAACTCAACCACGATTGGCTTTTCTGGGTCATAAACAGGCACATGGTCTGGTGCTTCGCCCCATGATACTATGTCCCTAAGGATATCTAGCGCCTCTTCGCTAGATTGCCCATTGAAATAGGCATAGTCTGGATACATGCCTGTCATTACAATCCTTCCTTCACCTTCCACTTTCATCACCATCACAGGGCTTCCACCACTTCCTTTCCTAAGGAGCACTACTATCCCTTCACCCTCTACAAAACCTCCATCTATGGGCAATGCAATGGTCTTTTGACTTGGGGAACTTACAACAGGATGTCTCATCGCAACATCAGCACCACCAAAGAAGCAACTCTGTGATTCCCACCAACCATAGGCAGTAATATCCTTGCTTACTGCCTCATACATGTATCCTTTGGGCTGTGAAAGCACTACAACCACACCACCAATCTCGGCAAATCTTCTTAGCCTTTCGCTGAAAGACTGAAGCCCATAAATCCCTGCCAGACCACCAGTAGGCACAAATAGCACCCTTGCAATCTCGAATACTTCTTCAGGCAAGAAGTCAACGCCAATGATGTGTGGAGTGACCCCAGTTTTTTCAAGCACAGAGGCTAGTTGCTCGAACAACCCAGTTTGAAGCACAAGGGCATGCAAGAATGTTTCAGTGCCACTAGGTTTTGCATGCATATCTGGAGGGCTAAAGGATTCATCAGGATTGTCAGCACCAGGTCGGCGACCGCCTCCTATCGGCATCCAGGGTGACCCTCCGCAAGTCCACCTGTGCTCACATGTTCCCTTCCAGGTGCACAGGTCATCGGTACAAGGGTTGTCGTCATCACATAGCGCAGCATTTGGCACACACATGCACCCCATTAGCGGAGGCTCGCATTGCAGAACCAAGCAACCTGGGCACATGAGTGAGCCTCCCCCCCGTTTGCACTGTGGGGAGTACACTGGTGCGTGCATGCATCCAGCGGAGGGCTCGCACCAGTCTTCTGTGCAAGCATCCCAATCACCGCAAAGGGAATGAACCGGTTGATGGGTGCACCCATCTGTCGGCGTGCAAATATCCCTCGTGCATTCGACTCCGTCATCACAGATTTGGTTGTCTAGTTCCCAGTACACTGTGTCCACGCACCGCTCTACCCCACTGTTGTCCACAACGCGCTCAACCTTGCACCTGGCTTTTACACATGCTGGAAGATTGCGCGTGCAGTCAGTCCCCGAGAGCCCAAGGCTTTGGCACAGTTTTTCAAACTCTAACTGCCCTTGAGGACTTTGCGGTGCAAAATCCATCCAGCATTTCATGTTTGGATTGCATTCTGGGTCAGCACCTGTGGCGGGGCAACATCGCTGGCAGACTGGAGGCTCGTTCAGGCCGGAAGGCGAGGGCTGGCATGCAAACCCGGTTGTATTTGCGAACTGTGGGTTTACGACTGGCGCTGGGCACCCCTCCAGCCCAAACACCGCGCTACTCCAAAACAAGTCCTCCCAGGACCAGTTCTTTGGAGTACACGCATCGTATAGTGAAGGCGATGGGATTGCCCCGCAGGGATACTTCACATCGATAAGTGAAGGAGCTGGCAAGCCTAGCTCGTCCCCACGGTCTACCGCACAGACAAACTCACAGGCGTACGCGTCTACATCTAGTTGGACCGCCTGAACCGGGTCATTAGCGTTTAGGTCAGAGCCAAGATGGACGAACTCATGCAAAAATGCGTCCGCTAAATATGGGTCACACACATAGTCGTTTGACACGTAGATCGTCTCGTCCCAATCGTTAGACGCAATCGAGTTGGTCACATAAGCGATAGTGTCGGGGGGAAGTTGAGGAAGTTGAGGAGGAGGTTGAGAGGGGTCAAACACACATATTTCTTGTTTGTGACCATTACTGTCGTAATAGTTTCTTAGTCGTTGAATCTCTGGGTTATCCAGTCCAAGACAGTTTCCAAGTCCAGAGAAGCCCTGATCTAACTGGTTCGAGATATATTTGCGAGCTCCCGCCGGCAAGTCTTCTTCGGGCACGCATCCCTTGTCTCGACCCAAGATGATGGGCTCGGGGTCTAGCTCGACGCTGCGAACTGCTGTTCCCTTTCGAAGTGGAAAGTTTAGAACCAGGGTCTTGCCCTCCGGGACGATCTTGTAGTTATAGCTCATCGGCTGCCAGCGGTAGATGTGCGCGTGGACTGACTCAACCGGTCCTGGCTCCACGCCAATCACTTTGAAATGCCCGGCTGCGTCCGTTGTGGTGGAGAAATGGTTGTCATATCCCCTCCGGTTCCAGTCTAGCAGTGGATAGACGCCAATCGACACGTTGGCTAACGGCTCACCTGTCTCCACATCCCACACCCACCCCTCTATGGCTGTGGTTTTTTGTGTATTTATGACAAAAACCTCGTGGGTGGTCTGCCCCTTCTTCGCCCTGACTGTCCTGTATTCAGGTGCCATGCCGTCTATCTCGAAAACCACCTCCACATCGTGGTCTGCAGGAACATTGCATACACGGTGCTTCATCCCTTCAGGACAGTCAAGCGAATCCAAGGACTTCTTTGTTCTCACCAACCACTTCCGCTCCAGCGGTTTCCCCGACTCGTCTAATAACTCGAAGCTTATGTTCCCCTGAGGCCTGCATTCAACAATCACAAAATCTTGAGTGCGCACATCCTCAATAAATGTGTCCTCCCCTCGAAGGTCCCCTTCACCGGGGAGACGGCCTAGCGTCTTACTTATCAACTTAGTCCCCAGTACCGCCGGTCCCTCCCCATGTCCTATCAATAGAAAATCCCCAGTCTCCGGACCCTCGATTACATCAATCTGATGCACGAGTCTTTGCCCGGCTGTATAGACACAAACTTTGCCCCACTTTATACCACCACCCAACGCTACCCCTTCCCGAATCTGATCACATCGCTCTGCCCTTATCGGAAGTGGGCATGGTGTCCAATCATCAGCCCATACCTTTTTCCCTCGAATCACCCACACAGGTGCTCGCTCTAACTCTTCGTAGTACCATGGTGGATGGTCCTGTTTGCAAGTGGGAATATCATTGTAACGCACAAGCTTATATGGACGCCCCCATTTATCCTTCATCTTCCTGCACCCAAGTGGGTCATCAGCGTCTGTCCCACCTTTGGCATCAGAGGTTTCTGGTGCCTTCACCCATTCTTTTCGACCTGCGTTCCCACCTACCCACAAGGAAAGACCCAACGCCAGAGCCAAAACCAGAGCTCCGACCGTACCCAAAATGACTTTATACGCCTTCCTCATACTGCCCTCCTATATGAAAAGAACCCATCCTCCGCGCCCATCTGGCCGTTGCTTGCGATCCTGACAACCCTTTCCCAAAAGCCCAAGGTTGCGCCTTCCCTCTTGTCTCCAACAAGGAATGTCTTCGCCCCTCGGCCAAGCATGTTTCCACCCTCGGTCGTATCGTATTATCTCGTTTCAGAAGATTCAACGCATGACGCACCTCCCATCTGCTTCCCCAACCACTGCAAAGCCCGAATACGCGTTTCATAGACAAAGAACTTTGTGCCTCGCACGATTGAGCCAAGCGAGCAAATGCGTGGATCGTGTTTTCGTGGGTGCAAGCTCCAAGCGCTTCGGTGTTGCAACAATCTTCCTGCCCGCAGTGAAATGCTTGACGAACGCAGTGCCAAGCTAGTGACAGCAGGGCTGTCGCCATGGAGCTCTAGGCTTTGCGTGGTCGAGCCCTGAGATGAGTGCCATGCACATGTATTCTTGCATTTAGAAGCCCCAATCTCACAGAGCCGAGCACCGCCACACTCTGCCCCTGAAACCCCAAGTGAGTTGCACATCTTCTTTTTCGCTTGAGCTAGCTCATATTGCCCGTTACGACTTTGAGATGCAAAATCCATCCAGCATTTCATGTTTGGATTGCAGTTTGGGGCGGGACAGCATATCTCGCAATATGGCGAGCCATCGCTTCGCGGACGGACCTCTGCACATCTGGTCGGGTTGCTTGGAGTAGGGCACGAATCAAAGAACTTGTCATTATTGAACATCCAGTCCCAGCCACCTCCACCTTCCACCTCGGGTGGCATGCACTTCTTCAGGTCCTCGCTTGGGACTCCACCAGGATAGGATTCACCTCCCATGCATGTATATTCGCAAGCATAGGCATTGATTTCGATTTGGGGGTCCGGTGGCGTACCCTTCTTCTCCGCCTCCTCCTTCATCCTGACTAGTTCTTCCAACTCAGCCTCACCAAAGTGTATGAGCTCGTGGAACAAAGTGCTCGCAAGTTCGTGGTCGCTACCGTTACTTACCAAGTTGCATGACAGAATAATGGCGAAGTTCGGCTCGAATTTTCCATTCTTGTAATCCATGTACGGCCAGAACCTCCCTTGGATCCTCTTATCTCCAAAACAGTAAATGCAGACCTGTTGCACGGGATGCTTCGAGTACCATTCGGACACTCGAGCAGCGTGGACGGTTCCGCGTCCTGGGCATTTGTTCACGAGAACATCCACTGCAGAGTTTAGCGCGTCCTTTATCTTCCCCTGATAGCTCCAGTTCAACTCGGGCGGCTCACAACCGGGGAAATCAGGAAGGAAACCCACTATTTGCACCCCTGGGTCCATGCTCGTTTCTTGCCCAAAGCGCTTCATTGGGAAGTCTAGCCGCAGTCGCTCCCCTTTTCGAAGCTCTTTACCGACATATACTGTTCCCTTGTATTCAAACGCCCAAGCGGATACCCTGAACGGTACTCCCGAAGTTGCTCCCTTGAACGAATAAAAACCGTTTTCATCGGTGACTGTCGAAAAAGGCCATGGCCCAGGAAGTACCCACTCTGGAGCAATATCCACTGTGGCGCCGGCCAGGGGTCGCAAGCTATCTGCATCCCACACATAGCCTTCTATTCCTGTTGGGTCACTCGTATCAATCTGCACAACCATGTGCGTTGTCTTCCCCTTTACCGCTCGGACAGTTCGGTATTGTGGCGGCATGCCATCTATGACGAAACGAACCTCGATGTCCCTGTCTGCGAGGGCTCTCCAAATCCCATGCTCGCTCTGGTAGGCGACTGGGCACATGTCCCCAACAGGGCAGGGGTTATCGAGACCGATGTACCACAACTTCTTATCCAATGGTTTACCCTCGGAGTCAATAAGGTCGAAATCGATCTCCCCAGACGGAAGGCATTCCACGAGAACGAAATCTTCCGTGAACACATCTTCGACGAATGTCCCTTCACGATCAAAAGTGATCTTGTATGGAGGTTGGTCGTGAAACCCCACTCCGCCCACGCTACCTATCCCAAAGATCGCTGGTCCTTCACCAACTCCGATTGCGATAAAATCCCCTGTATCTGGGTCTTCAATAATGTCCACATGGTGCGCTAATCCCCCTTCGAAGAGTAAGCAAGCCTGTTTCTTCCGTCGTGGATCGAAATCAATAGCATCGCATCGCCTTGCCTCGACCCTGATCGGGCAAGGAGTCCAGTCATCAGCCCATACCTTTTTCCCTCTAATCGCCCAAACAGGCAAACGTTCCAACTCTTCCAATTCTTCCTGCGACGCGCAATATTCGAGATGCCCCTTTTCGTCGAGAAGGGGCACATAAGGACGACCGAACTCATCCTTCCTTCTCCTGCACTGCACCACACGGTACTCTCTCGGTGAGACGCAGTTTTCGACATGCCCTTTTCGTCATAAATAGGCACATAGGGAAGACCCCGCTCATCCTTCCTCATCCTACATTGTTCCTCATCCCAAGGGTGAGACTTTTCCTTATCATGCCCCTGTGACTCACTATGCCCTGACCCTGCCTGCGCTTCTGTTGCGTGTTTGGTCTCGGACCTTTCTCTCTCGTGTTGTCCTATACCACCCCGCAACAATGCAAACGCTATGGCAGCAAGGACCAAAGACGCTGCAAAAACCACCGCGATCTTTTTTGTCATGTTGCCCTCCTATCTGAAGCCATCCAAAAATAGGCTTTCGCCAGCCAAACTAGCACTATGTGCAGAGCCGAGGACTTCGCCCTCGAGCGCTCTTGCCCATTTTTGTTTTGCTCAATGAGCAAGCTCCTTATGTCTTGCCTGGGCATAGCTCCAATCCACATCACGATTATCTCATTCTTGAAAGCCCATGGAAAGCTCCCGCGCACAGCGCACGAACTCGCTTTTCTGGTATACAAAATCCAACCTTACGAAACTTCTGCATAGGGACGCGCACCAGACTTTGCATCCTAAACATCCCCCCAGGTCTAGGGCTATTGAAGTAACGGATGACACATGTTGCTGGCAAAGCGGCTGAAACGAGCGATGTAAGCTCAGGCACAAGCGAATCTAAGAAATCAACTGGCTCCCCCGGCCTTTCTGTTTCAACCTCTAGCGACACCTCTGGGGTTACGGCGAAGAAGCTTTTTCGAGTCATTATGTTGTAGCCATCATCATTATCGCACTTTACATAAAACCAGCCAAAGTCTCGCACCTTTACAGACCCACCAAATGACTTTGTCTCGTTCGGCTCGAGGGTTAGGCTTACATCACCTCCTTCATAAGGACTTATAAATCCTCCCTGCCATACCCACCACCTACAATGCACATCCATCTCTTTGTCGGTGTGCGATGTTATAACCACGCTAAATGTCGCATTGTCTCCGTAAAAATACTGTTCGGAAGGTGTAGTGATTGTCACTGTGAAAGGCTCCAAACTCTCTTTCATCTCAAACCCCATCACAGAAAACCTGCACTCCCTGCATACCTTCCATTCCCCAGCTTCTTCGACAAACACATGATACACCCCACCTTTGCCTTTCTGGATTACAAGTTGAGCCTTGTTTCCATACCCTTCTGCAACTGTCTCTTTTCCATCAGGTGAAACAACCTTCCAGTGCACCTCTTTTTCAAACTCAACCACGATTGGCTTTTCTGGGTCATAAACAGGCACATGGTCTGGTGCTTCGCCCCATGATACTATGTCCCTAAGGATATCTAGCGCCTCTTCGCTAGATTGCCCATTGAAATAGGCATAGTCTGGATACATGCCTGTCATTACAATCCTTCCTTCACCTTCCACTTTCATCACCATCACAGGGCTTCCACCACTTCCTTTCCTAAGGAGCACTACTATCCCTTCACCCTCCACAAAACCTCCGTCTATGGGCAATGCAATGGTCTTTTGACTCGCGGAACTTACAACAGGATGTCTCATCGCAACATCAGCACCACCAAAGAAGCAACTTTGAGATTCCCACCAACCATAGGCAGTAATATCCTTAGTTACTGCCTCATACATGTATCCTTTGGGCTGTGAAAGCACTACAACCACACCCCCAATCTCGGCAAATCTTCTTAGCCTTTCGCTGAAAGACTGAAGCCCATAAATCCCTGCAAGACCACCAGTAGGCACAAATAGCACCCTTGCAATCTCGAATACTTCTTCAGGCAAGAAATCAACGCCAATGATGTGTGGAGTAACCCCAGTTTTTTCAAGCACAGAGGCTAGTTGCTCGAACAACCCAGTTTGAAGCACAAGGGCATGTAAGAATGTTTCAGTGCCACTAGGTTTTGCATGCATATCTGGAGGGCTAAAGGATTCATCAGGATTGTCAGCACCAGGTCGGTGACCGCCTCCTATCGGCATCCAGGGTGGTGTAGGTGGAGTATTTTCACATATCCATCTGTGCGCGCATGTTCCACTGGGGAAGCACAGGTCCTCCGTACAAGGGTTGTGGTCATTGCACAGCGTAGCATCTGGCACGCAGACGCACGGCGTTAAAGCGCGAGGCTCGCATTGCGGAGTCAAGCAACCTGGGCAATCGACTTTGGGGCATTCTGGGGAAGACACAGGTGTGTGCACGCAACCACCCGATGAGGCTTCGCAGAAATCCGCTGTGCAAGGGTCTCCGTCGTCGCAGAGGAGATGAGCTCCCTCATTTATGCATCCATCGAATGTGCAGATATCCTGAGTGCATGGGACTCCGTCGTCGCACATCTGGTCGTCTAGTTCCCAGTACACGCTGTCCACGCACCGCGCTACCCCACTGTTGTCCACAACGCGCTCAACCTTGCACCCGGCTTTCACACATGCTGGAAGATTGTGCGTGCAGTCAGTCCCCGAGAGCCCAAGGCTTTGGCACAGTTTTTCAAACTCTAACTGCCCTTGAGGACTTTGCGGTGCAAAATCCATCCAGCATTTCATGTTTGGATTGCAGTCTGGGTCAACACCAGTGGCGGGGCAACATCGCTGGCAGACTGGAGGCTCGTTCAGGCCGGAAGGCGAGGGCTGGCATGCAAATCCGGTTGTTTGTCCTATGACTGGCGCTGGACACCCTTCTACCCCGAACACACTGTTGTTGAGAAACAACTCTTCCCAGGACCAGCTCGTAGCACAGACGTCGGCTAACCAAACCGATGGCGTCCCCCCACAGGGATATTTCGCATAGCCCAACGGAGGGCCTGGCAGACCTGTCTCGTAGCCACGCTCTACCGCACAGACAAACTCACAAGCGTATGCATCTATCTCGCCTTGGACCTTTTGCTGCGGGATACGGAAGTCTAACTCAGAGCCAACATGCACAAGCTCGTGCAAGAATGCCTCCGCTAGATAGGGGTGACACACATAGTCCTGTGACACAAAGATGATACCGTTCCAATCGTTAGATGCAATCGAGTTCCTAACAAAAGCGACAATCCTGGAGGAGGGAAGTTGCGAGGGGTGAACAACACATATTTCTTGGATGTCGCCATTACTGTCGTAATAGTTTCTTAGTCTTTAAATCTCTGGGTTATCCAGTCCAAGACAATCTCTGAGCGCTAAAAAGCCTTCGTTCAACTGGTTGTCTATGTATTTTTGTACAGCCTCGCTAACCGGCTGGCAGGTGTATTTGTCCACCTTCCCCACTCGAAAGACAGGCTCCGGGTCGAGCACAACCTCGTGTCTCGGGTCGCCTTTCCTGAGAGGAAAATCAAGTCTGAGCACACGACGCGCCCCGAAGGTTTTGCTCTCATAGATAGTCCGCTGCCAGCGGTTCGTGTCATAATGGCGCCACTCCAGTATCGGGGCTACATCAAAGGTCCAATCACGGCCTATGCCTTCGATCCTGTAGTATCCTTTGCTGTCGGTAAACGCTGAAACAATCTGTGCGTTCCATGGCAACCTGGGATATACACTGATACGAACATTGGGCAACGGTTTTCCCGTCTCCACATCCCACACCCACCCCTCTATGGCTGTGGTTTTTTGTGTATTTATGACAAAAACCTCGTGGGTGGTCTGCCCCTTCTTCGCCCTGACTGTCCTGTATTCAGGTGCCATGCCGTCTATGGTGAAGACCACCTCTACATCGTGGTCTGCAGGGACATTGCACACACGGTGCTTCCTCCCTTCGGGACAGCTAAGCGAATCCGAGAAGTCCTTTGTTCTCACAAACCACTTCCGCTCCAGTGGTTTGCCCGCCTCGTCTAATAACTCGAAGCTTATGTTCCCCTGGGGCCTGCATTCAACTATCACAAAATCTTGACTGCGCACATCCTCAATAAATGTGTCCTCTCCTCGAAGGTCCGCTTCACCGTAGAGGTGGCCTATCGTCTCGGTCACCAACTTAGTTCCCAGTACGGCTGGGCCTTCCCCATATCCAATCAAAAGAAAATCCCCGGTCTCCGGACCCTCGATCACATCAATCTGATGTACGAGTCTTCGCCCGGCTGTATAGACACAAACTTTCTCCCCCGTTTCACCACCGCCCAAGACTACCACTTCCCGAATCTCATCACATCGCTCTGCCCTTATCGGAAGCGGGCATGGCGTCCAATCATCAGCCCATACCTTTTTCCCTCGAATCACCCACACAGGTGCTCGCTCTAACTCTTCGTAGTAGGATGGTGGGTAGTCCTCCATGCAAGTCCCAGGATGGTTGGGAATATCATTATAACGCACAGGCTTAAACGGGCGTCCCCACTTATCCCTCATCTTCCTGCACCCAAGCGGGTCATCAGCGTCTGTCCCACTTTTGGCATCAGAGGTTTCTGGTGCCTTCACCCATTCTTTTCGACCTGCGTTCCCACCTACCCACAAAGAAAGACCCAACGCTAGAGCCAAGACCAGAGCTCCGACCGTACCCAAAATGACTTTATACGCCTTCCTCATACTGCCCTCCTATATGAAAAGAACCCATCCTCCGCGCCCATCTGGGCGTTGTTTTCGGTTGTGACAACCTTTTCCGAAGAGCCCAAGGTTGTGCCTTCCTTCTTGCCTCCAACAACGAATATCTTCGCCTCTCGCCTAAGCATGTTTTCACCCTCGATCGTATCGTATTATCTCGTTTCAGAAGATTCAACGCATGACGCACCTCCCATCTGCTTCCCCAACCACTGCAAAGCCCGAATACGCGTTTCATAGACAAAGAACTTTGTGCCTCGCACGATTGAGCCAAGCGAGCGAATGCGGGCATTGTGTTCTTGTATGTGCAAGGTCCAAGCGCTTTGGCGTTGCAACAATGTTCCTGCCCGCAGTGAAATGCTTGACGGACGCAGTGCTAAGCTAGTGACAGCAGGCCTGTCGCCATGGAGCTCCAGGCTATGCGTGGTCGAGGCCTGACATCTGTGCCATGCGCATACATTCTTGCAGGTAGAAACCTCATTCTCACAGAGCCGAGCACCGCCACATTGTGGCCCTAAGAGCCCAACAAAGTTCGACACCTTTCTATTTACTTCAGCGAGCTCGTCTTTCCTTTGACGACTTTTTGGTGCAAAGTCCATCCAGCATTTCATGTTTGGATTGCAACTTGGGCTTTGCTGTGCGCCCCCAGGAGGACAGCATTCTTCGCATTGCGGGGTAACTAAGCCAGTTACCGGGTCCAGATGAGGTTGACAGGTTTGTCCGGGTATTGCACCTGAGGGTGTTGGACACCCCTCCAATCCGAACGCCAAGCCTTGCCGAATCAGCTCATCCCAGCTCTTCTCCGAAAGGCAATAACCCCACAGGTCCGGCGAAGGTGCAGCGCACGGGTACTCATAAGTCCCATCGTAGGGCAAGTCGCGCTCGGCGGTACAAACGAACTGAGACGCATACGCGTCTACCTCCCATTGTCGTAGCTCATCTGGGTCTTCACCATTAAGCGGCGACGCAACATGAATAAGCTCATGCAAGAACCAAGCGTAAAGTTCCACTTTAGGCATTTCTGGGTCGATTAACTGCATCAAAGGCAGGGCAGATAACTCTATCACCCCATCCCAGCCGTGATCGAGTGAGTTGTTCACACGAGCGACCACATCTCCATCCAGTGTTTCCTTCACACAGATCTTTTGCGCCTTCGGGCTCGGGCCGCCGTAATAGTAGTTACGAAGCTTCGCTACGAACGGATGGTCTAGCCCAAAGCAGTTTCCTAGCGCAGAGTAGCCCATGTTGAAATGGGCGTCTATGTAGTGGGAGGCACCGTCGATAATAGTGTTCAGAGTCCTTTCAGACATGCAACCGTGTTCCTCGCCTAGGAACTCTATGTCCGGGTCCAGCACAATCGTGTTTCTAAAGTCACCTCGGACCATGTCAAAGTCTAGCCTTAGCACTTGACCCTTGCCGACAGTTTTGTTTTTGTAAACAAGCCGTCTCCAAGCAAAGGGATCTTGTGGGAGCTCCATAATGGGGGCCACATCGAAAACCCAACCGGCTCCGATGCCTGTAAGTTTGTAGCACCCTTTTTCGTCCGTAACGGCAGAAAAATGGGGTACATCCGCCGGCAGTTTGGGATATATCGTGACGCGTACATTCGGGATCGGCTTCCCTGTCGCCGCATCCCTAACACAGCCGACCACGCTAGCCGAGCTTTTCTCTTCCCGTACAACCACGACTTCCTTCGTCACCTGCCCCTTTCTTGCCCGAACTGTCGCGTATAGTGGGGCTCTACCCCGAATGGCGAACCTTACGCGGATATCGCGATCCGCGAATACTTTGCACAAGCGGTGACCATATTGCTCGCCGGGGCAGTCGCGTGCTTCCATATAGTTTACAGGATGGACTGTCCACTGCGCTTCCAAAGGCCTGCCTGACTCGTCAACGAGTTCGAAGCTGATATCGCCTTGAGGCGTGCACCAAACTGTTACAAAGTCTTGAGCGCGCACATCCTCTATGAAAATGGCCTCTCGGCGCTCTGCAGCTATCCCCCGAATATTCGGGGACTCCGAGGCAAGCGTGCTGAATAGCTCGAACCCGACGATCGCAGGGCCATCGCCATACCCCATCAGCACGAACTCGCCTGTGTTTGAGTCATCAACAACAACTTCCACATAGTGGCGCATTGTTTTCCCTTCAGGACCGAAGGCGCAAAATGGTCGCTCGTCGATGTCGCGATCCCGAATTTGGTCACAGCGAGCAGCCTCGATGGGTAACGCACAGGGTGTGTAATCGTCCTTCCAGAGCTTCACACCTCGAAGCACCCACATCGGTCTCCGCTCTGCTTCTTCATCGGGCTTCGGCAATCGAGCACAGAAGTAGTAACCGCTCGCAGGGCTCTGCTGTCGGACCAGTGGGCGTCCCCATTCATCTTTCATCTTCCTGCACCCAAGTGGGTCATCAGCGTCTGTCCCACTTTTGGGATCAGAGGTTTCTGTCGCCTTCACCCATTCTTTTCGACCTGCGTTCCCACCTACCCACAAAGAAAGACCCAACGCCAGAGCCAAAACCAGAGCTCCGACCATACCCAAAACGACTCTATACGCCTTCCTCATACTGCCCTCCTATATGAAAAGAACCCATCCTTCGGCGACTTATCCTTAGGTATCACATCATTATTTTCTCATCCGCCACCGCGAGTTCAAGGTTCTGTTTCGGCGCACCTATTTATTGGCAGGATTAGTTGTTTCCTATCATCATCGCTTGGCACCTTTACGGTCCGCTCACTGTCGACTGAAGAAAAATATGCACGCGCAGTTATTCGCTGGTATGAATCTGAACTCTTGTGGCATTACTTTGGCTGGTATGCCCACAAAGTGAAGATGTTTACATCCCTGTCCTGTCTTATTGGGGTCATCACGATTCTAAGCACAGGCTCTGTCACGAGTTCTGCTGGTATGACATAAGGCCAGTTGCGCCAGCGTGCCTTCAGGTCATTGCCTTCCACGACCAGGTTTGGCGCCTTCTTCCCGTTCACCTCCATCGTGCATTCATACTCCCCACGCACATAGTCAATGCGAGTAATAAGAATCACATCCTTGTTTGGCTCCACACCCTGTATCTCGAATGTGCAATATCCCCCCTCAAAGTGCACCCCCACATCCTCCACTTCTGTGCCATCTGGATATTTCTGTTTTAGCCTCGACCTGTATCTGTCCCGCTCTTTCAATATTGCGAACTTGTGCGCTTTTTCAGATGCCTCGTCATATATGTCCAGCATGTCAACCAGAACAAAGTCCCGCCCTTCTACTGTAAGCGTCTTCGAGAACGGCTCGCTTCTGACCTTTATCTTTTCCCAAACAACCTCGCTTGGCGTCTCGATTTCTTTCACAGTGACCTTCGGCTTTATCGCTGCTTCGAACATCGTGCTTAGCGCCTCTGACGCATTCTTTTGCGCTGTCAATAGACTTACATACAACTCCTTCGAGAACTTTCTGTCAAACTTTATGCTTTCTATATGCCACTTGAATGTTGCAAACTCTTTTGCCTTTGCAAGCGATGCAAACTCCCTGTCGATCTGCAAGATCATGTACTTTTGAAGCTCGACTATCATCTGCATAAGGTCAAACAGATTCCTGAAATCCACATATCCCGACAAAAGCATCATCTGCACTGTGATGATTGCATGCAAAACATCCAATGCAGTCGACACTTTCAGAACATGACCAAGGTGCGCAAACAAAGATGCCTGAAGCGAAAAAAGGCTTAGAAGTTCGGCCTTCATGTTTGGAGGCAAAAATGAACCTGCTACGCCCGCCTTTGGCACGAATCTCAGATCAATCTCGTTAGCCCTTGGATTCAAGGGGTCTAGCGCATCTCTTATCGCCTTCACATCCTTTTCCAAAAAAATCCTTGCGAGCTCCACCTCGAAGTTTATGTCAGGCTCTCTTGCAATCACATCTATCCTGACCCCCTCAGTAATCCTTTTATGCCCTTTGAACTGGGGGTTTTCTTTGTATGTAACAAAGTCTGTCGGTTCTTCAACATAGGAAGCCACCACATAAACCGTCTGTGGAAGTTTAAACTCCAGTGGGTCAATAGTCTTTATTACGGGCTCTTTTAGATACAAGTCCCTCCCTTGCCCATCTATTGCATATCCTTCCAAAACCTCAACGCTCAAATCCCCTCTCCCCCTTTGACACACCTTCATGCCTTTCAAGAAATGAGGAACGACCCCTGGCGCATGCATAACCCTGTTATGCAAAGCCCTTTTCGTCACATGATAGTTTTCGCCCTCGTTCAAATCGTCTTCTGTTGCCAAAAATCCTCTGAAAAAGTTTATCCTCTTGAAACTCCTTACGATGTCAGCCATCTTTTCCCTCCTTGCTTGAAGGCATAGTCACGCCAACTACGGAGGTTACGCCAATCTGCCATACCCCAACCGCCTCCTCTGTTGGGGGGGCTTCCTTGAACCTGATGAAATATTGCGTATGCGCTGGCTTTTCCTGCTCGATGACCCTGTGAAGCCTGCTTAGCGTCTGGGGACTTACCTCATTTTCTGTGGCGTCAATCTCGACAATGAATGTGTTTGCAGCGGATACATCGTGCAAGACCATCGAGTCCACCCCGATCCTGGTCGTCACCCCAACCCTGAAACCAGAAAAAGGAACCCGATTCTCAACTACGATGCAGTCCAGATTGCAAAAGAGTTTCACCATGCGCACTATCGCCTCTTTCGTCCCTCTGAGCGGGAAAATGCTAATCACTTCCTTCAGCACCCGCCTCTGCTCCTGTTCATCCATTGATTCATCGAATGCGACCCCGAAAAGCGAGGCAAGCCATGGAAGAAACTCCTTTGGCGTTGTATAGGGATTGAACAGCGTATGAACATTCGAGATCTTCTCCACTACACTGTCATAAAGGTGATGAAAGACCCACAAGAACTCGCGCAAGAAATGCGAATCGGACGAGGATTTCGGGTGATAGATGGATGGCAAATAGCGAACGAAACTTTTTTTCGCCACATGTATCCACACAGTCCTGTCTTCTTCGTGAAGAGAGCCTGCGGGAGGGCTTTGAGCTACGACGGTGTGCTCTGGGTCGTACGACTCGCAATACTTGACCCTTATATCAGAAAAACCACCGTTCTTCAGCACAAGTTTTGCGACATCAAACTTCAGTCCTGTAACATCGGGCACCTGCCTTTTCTTTGATTTCACAGTCGCTGGCATACTATCCAAACCTCTCCAAAGAGACCTCCTCTACATCCACCTTCATCGCGTACGGGAGTTCATCCTCCTCTAGCCTTACAAAATCTAGAGCAATGTTGTTGTTCAAATCCGTAATGGCGACCTTTTCAACGAATTCCACGCCAGGCACTGCCTCGACCACATGGTATATATCAATCTTCGACACCTGTCTACCGAACTGCCATCCCTTCTTGTTCTTACCACCCACGAGTGGGTCCAAAAACTCCTTTATCCTGAACTGAACCTCGCTTTTTACAGTTTCTGCACTGAAGGAAGGCTGGCGCACAAGCACGACCTTTATTGCGAGGTCTCTATATCGAGGTCTTGTTACATGCACGATGGTCGAGACAAGTTTCTTTTCATCAAGCGCCTTTTTCACCCTCAGCATTAGTTCGCTCGATGGCACAGGCTTTACGAACTCAGCGCCTTCCTCGCCCCTTTGAGGCGGTGGCACTTTTGGCACTATCACCACAGTGACCTCGCCTTCTTTGTCTTTGCATGGCAGGCACTTTGCCCTTGCAACAAAGGTGGAAGCCTCTTTTGCTATCCATTCAAAATCCTCTGCTGTCACCGCCCTCATCCTGCTTCTAAATATGAATGGCGCCCTTTGCTTTATTTCTTCAATGGTTTCTAGATCAGCCCCTCCGCTTGCTGGGATAGGATTTGTTGCACCCTCGATAAGGCTTAGCGCCTGTTTTATTACCACCAGCGAGTTCGCTGACACATTGCCCTCGACACCCCCCCCAACCCTGTAGTTTCTAAGTATTACATTTCTATCCCCCTTCGGAGGTATCATCCCGCGCACTCCATCGCCAAAGCGGATTTCGCCTCGAACGATGTCTTTTACATAGTGTCTGCTGTTACCCCCTGATTCGTAAAGGTTTTCAACCTCGTGCCAGCGCACAAAGTAACCCCTCCCTTCCGGGTCTTCGAAAACTGCATCCTCGCCCTCTTCTTCTTGAATTGTTTGAAGCGCAGATTCACTAGGTTTTTCACGCTCGATTACCCACACCTCCTGCCCAGAAAGCACATTTGGGAAAGGCAGTTTGAAAGATTGGTTTGGAACCCCCAAAGACGAACCAAGGATATGTTCATGATATGTTGTGAAGTTCTGTGCGCCTGTGCAGTTCAGCAAAATGCGCCTTATCATCGGAGGTTCCACATAGCCCCCGCCCTCAAGCCTTGCCCTCATGAAGTAAAGGTTTTCGCCGAATCGTCTAGAGCGTCTGAAGTCCGCTGGTCCAACAAACCTAACGAATCCTGACCTTGTAAAGCCAAGAGTTTCGTCTTCCGCAAAAAGGTTCTTGAACTCGCGCCCATTGAAATATTCAAAGACAACCGTGGGTTGCGTGCCTTCCTTTATTCCAGATTCGTTTGCAAGTTCAAAGTAGATCTGGATTTCTTCTTGCGGGAAGGAATCTTCAAAACCAATGTAAAGGGCTGGGCTTGCATCCGCAACTGGCACGAAAGGCTGGAAAGGTTTGCCTTCTGTCTTTGCGATGGCTGAAAAATCGCTTAGCACCCCGTCGTTTTCTGCAAATACATAGGTAAAGTGGTGTGGAACCTGGCGATAGTGCAATGTCACGCCACGGAGGGTTGGGGGGCGCAGGGGTCTTTCATCTTTGAATACCCACCTATCCCCAACAAGTTCATACTGACCTGGCACGCCATAGTCGCCTGAAAGTATCCTGCACCTGAAAAAATATCCTTCCTCGCCGTTCACCTCGACCTTTGCGATGTCTTCGGGCACAGAGAATATGACAGTACCAGCCTTGGTAAGTGCCCTTGTCGTATCCTGAAGCAATGCGCCTTCCTTTGTCTCGACCCTGTCGTCCGCGAAGTGCACCTTTCCAAGTTCCTTCCAGCCCTTTCTTGGCTTCAGCGAATAGTATTCCCATACAAGGACAAGGTCTGAAGAGGCGTTGGGCGGGGCTTCATGTGCATGATCAACAGGCAGTTCGACACGCACAAGCGCCCCTCCGTGTGCAAATGCTTGATCGCACTTTAGATATAGTTCGCACCCTGCCTTTGCATCTCTTCCGAAAGGCAAAAAGCGCTTGTCAGGTTCGTGGGTAATAAAGATGTCTTCAGATGTCCTTGTGAAAACCTTTTCGGGCAGGATGCCTTCGGGAGGGCTTTCTAGTGAGAACATGACTGCGTCAATAAGGCTTGTCTCTTCAGACGGTTTGCCAACAAGTCTTGCCCTCACGAACCACGAAGTCACATCGCCCACAAGTGCCTTCGAAAAGCGCTTTGGAGCACCAAGGACGATGCTATCCTCGCCTTGCTCGGAAAAGATTGGCTCGACATACTCGAACCCATTTTCGCTCGAGACCTCAAACTCCAGTGCCTCGAGCAAAGCACTTACATTGGGGTGTGGGCATTTGAAGAAGAGCCTTAGTGATGCACCTAACGCATAGTGGGCAAGTTCTTCGTCGCCAAGGTAGAGGTAACGCTCGCAAACCTGTTGCCCAGCGAATGGGTGGAACCCTTCTGTTGTTGGGTTTTCTATGAACGCAGAGTTGTCTGAGAAATGCCGCCCATATTGAGATACGACCTTACGGATAGAGTTTTTCACAACAAGGATGTCCCTGTCTGTCTCGAAAGAGATGACCTTTCCCTCTGGTGAAGGCCTTGTAGAAACGGTCGTGCCTTTTGGCACCTTTGCATATTGAGCCTTCTCGTTCAGTCTGAACTGGATGACTGTGCTTGCAGGGAGAGGGGGGCGCAACCTTATCCCGAGCAGGTTCAAGAACTCGAGATAGTTCTTTTCTGGCACCCTGTTCAGGCGGTAGATGACCATTTCGAGCATCCAGGCGAAAAGCTCTATGAGGGTTATGCCCGGGTCTGCTGGGTTATGGTTAGTCCATTCAGGGCAATATTGTGGGATCAGCCTTATTGCTTCTTCAACTAAATCCTTGAATGTGCGGTCGTCTAGTTTTGGTGTTGGTATCATAAGTCCTGCTCCCTGCGCAGGTAAAATGGATAAACAAGATTTCTACGGCTGTTTGTGCGCCTTATCTTGTAACTGATGTCAACGAGCATCACATTTTCTCTGGTTGGGTCGGGTCTTGCATTGACAGTGACTTCCTCGATTCTGGGCTCCCATTTGACAAGGGCTTCTCGCACATAATAGGACACGAGCGCCGCAGTCGAGGCATTGTTTGGGTAAAAGACAAAATCGTGGATGCGACAGCCAAAATCAGGTCTCATCATGCGCTCGCCAGGGGCTGTCCCAAGGATTATCAAGATGTTTTCCTCAACATTCTGTTCGTATTCAGAAAGTTTCAGCCCGCCAGTGGAATCAACTCCAAGAGGAAACGCAATCCCTTTGCCTATAAAGCTCTTTTTCATAGTCACGCAAGCATGCCTTCGAAGAACTTACCGCAGTTTTTGCAAACTATTTTCAGGTTTAGCCCATCGAATGTGCATTCAAGGTCCCCTTCCCTGCAAAAAGGGCACTTGTGCCCTTCTGTGCGACCTGCGATGACCTCCTGAATGATAGGTTCAAAAGTCTTTAGCGCATCCACATCCTGTTCTTGGTCGTCTTCCTGCATGGCGCCCTCCGTGGGGACTCAAGTGATTTTCTAACGATCTTCAAGGTTTGTCAATGGTCTTTTTGCAATTTCGTGTTTTGGGGTCTAAGAGGCGCAAGGCCTTATAATTCAAAAAGATTTCTTGCATAGAGTGGGGACTTTTGTCCCCAACATCAAGCCATGCCTTCGCAAATCTACTTGGGGATTGAGCCTATACATAGGAGTCTCGTACAAAGGAGCGGTTTGACCATTGAACTGAGAGTCTGCTCGAGTTCGCGCCCATAAACCATAAGGCTTCCACGATGTTCTGGGTTTTTTTCGAGGAATAGGGGAAAGGGAATTCTAAGGCTGTTTGGAGCCTTGAGGGGGGTTCTGAAATAGAGGTCAGGTCTTTCAACTGCGATCATGGGATTTGTTGTGAGGATGGGCTTTTCTTGAGTTTTTGGGAGGCTTTGCGAGATGATATGGATCTCGGTCATGGCTAAGGGCATTGTTGGCTGAAGGCTCTGCGTGCGCAAGAACTGTGAAAAGAATAGAAAAATGGCTGAAAGAATGCCTGTGGCAAGAAAGAGGTTTTGGTTGAAAGAAAGAAGTTTTGAGATGTTGAGTTTCGAGGCAAGGTGGGTTGCGACGATGATGAGGGATGGGACAAAAGGCGTCTGTGTTCGGATGTCCAAGCCGTCGTGAGAGATGAAAAGCCCTGTTATTATTAGGGACCCGATGCCAGTGATAAGGTAGGAAAGGTGGCAGACAAGGGTATGCGTTTTGAGTTTGGCAATCGAGGATGCCCTGTTCCCAAGCACAGCGAGAATAAAAGGATAGATGACGATACCTAGTACTGGGACGAAAAAGTCTTTTATCATGCCGAGTGAATAGGCTTGAAAGAGGGTCGAAGTGGGAACGAGCCTTTGCTCTCGAGGTCCATCCCCAGTTTTTATGCGCCAGAGGATTAGTGGCAAAATGAGGCAAGAATAGGACAACAAAAAGACCAAAAGATTCGAACGCCTTTTCAAGCGTTTTGCAAAAAGGATGGCAAGGGCGCACGAGAATGCGAGGAATGCGCCAGTAAAGCGCACATAGGTTGCGAGGGCGCAGAAGAAGGCAAGGAGAATCAAGCGAAAAAACTGTTTTTTGTGTGCACTAATGCCTGAAACATACAGGAAAGCGCAGAGGGAAAGAAAAAGAAAAAGTGCCTCTGTGCAGGCTCGGCAAGAGGCTAGAGTAAGCGGGAAGACAAAGACAAGCCATGAAAGCGCAAAAAGGAGGGCTTTTAACGATAACACGCGAGAAAGTTCAAACGCGAGGAGTCCCACAGTTCCAGAGGCGCCAAGCAAGGATAAAAGGATGGGTGCAAGGGTGATAGGCACTCCAAGGGAGTGCAAAAACGCAATGGCAGCGGGGAAACCAAATGGCCAGTGAAGAGAGGTATCGGGGAGAGGTCTTTCGCTAAGACCCATGTTTGTTGCAATGCGATTGTGGTTCAGCATCTGGTAGGCAATGCCGATATATGAAGGTGAATCGCTGGTGAAAGGGAAGATATAATCCCTTACGAGCATTTGAATCATAAGAAATCCAAGCACAGATAGAAGTGCATATCTAAGTTTTAGATTTGTGGGGGTGTGGCTTGGCAACAAACCTTTACCTTCGGTACAAGATGCAAGGTTCACAAATGAAAGTCTGAACAAATAAGAGGTCTTTGTCAACCATCCTATCTGTCCAGGATTGCCGACAGAAGGTTCCGATTTTTTGGATCGCCACATCCGTTTCGCCCGCTTGCTTCGTTGCTTCCATTTGCTTGACGCGGGTGAGCCCAGCATGACGCTTGAAAAATGTCCCCGTGGCCTTACCAAGAGGAGTGTGTCAGCGGACACTTAAAACCACGACCGCGTTTTAGGTTTATCTTCTTGCCAAAATAGGGAGAGTTCTCTTTTTCCCTTCTAGTACCTTAGGTTTCTTCCGCAAGATCAAGACCTAGGCTCAGTCTCTTACTCTGGCCAAGCATATGACTTCGTCTTGCATGTGATTGGAGAACAGACGAACAACGCCCCAAAGCATAGTGACTTCCCCAGCGTCCGTGCGTTCCTGACCGCAAGTCTTGGTTTGTGCGTTGCGTGCGCTAAATGCTGAATGGTCTTGCAATCCAAAAACTACGAGGAAGTGAAGCGCATAAATCAAAAAATTAGGATGCATGGCTCTTTGGTGCTGGCGTTGCAGCCGCGTCACCGTGGCATCGCGCAAGGGGGCACGCAAACAGCGCCATGAGCAAGCACACCCCCAGCTTCGCTGGGACGCCCACTCTTTTGCCATATGATGTCTTGGCGTTTGTTCCGAGCACACCCCCAATCTGGACAGGTTCTCCACCGTCTTCGCAGCATGCTGTCTTGGGGTTCGCTATGAGCACACTCCCCAGCTTCGCTGGGACGCCCGCCGACCTGCCTGCCTCGTCCCTTTGACCACTGGATACACTCCCACACGCCTCGCTTATTGCGGGGTTTCAGTGACCTCCCACACTCCCTCTTTGGGAGTGCGACCGAGGCTATCGCCACGAGCCGCTCATGACGACCGGAATCCGGGTCAGCTCGGATTCCAGTTTGTATGGCAATAATTGTGCCAAACTTAGCAAACCCACAACCCCACAATTTTTATGGGTTATTTTGAATCGCCCCTTGTGAACAAGTTGGACAATTTGGACAAGTTTTGGACAATGTCCAAAATGTCTGAATCAATCCGGCCTGGTCGTTGGCCGAGACATTGTGACCAGGTGGAACTGGTAGTATTGTGTCTAGGATATCAATGGCATTGTCAAGGATGATCACTGGGAACAGGCCTACTGACTTGTCGATGCTGACGAAGTTCTTGAGGTACTCATAAGGAGTGCTCTTTATCATGCTGTGTTCCCTCTTTGTATTGTAAAACCACTCCCATCTCAAAGCCCTATACATGAACTCTTTCAGGCTTTCACATCTTTGTAGTTGGGGGATATAAAACTCGTTGTCGTGTGTCTCTTGCGACCTCTCCACATATGCGTTGAACTCCTTTTTTCCTTTCGGGATGTGCACTACTTTTGCATTTAGCACCGAGAATATCGCCTTATTCAGGTACTCCAACTTATCCACAGACACACCTCCAAACTCACTCCCATTGTCGGTTTGTAGCACTATCTCCCTAGTTATGCCTTTGCTCGTCAGGAAGTAAATCACCATAAGCATGAATATTAGCCCATTAGTGAAGGTCTTCTCGTAAGAATAACAAAGAAATCTCATCCTCGTCTTCACATCATCGCTGTCCACTGATACGGTGGGATTTTGAGCCTCTCTCCATGTTCTATTGCTTCTTTACTCAATGTCTTCGTATCGTATATCTCTTTCAAGTCCACTTCAAAATGAGACAGCGGAAACAACTCCTCGAAGTCGTAAAACCTTTGTCTTTTCCTGTACTTAGACCTCTTCACCTTCTCACTTACCTTATATCTATGTAGCACATTCCTTACTGCTGATGGCTTCACGCTTATCCCCTGTTCCTGCAATATCCTCGCTATGCGATTGTGCCCATATCCTGTTCTCTCTCTTGTCGCAACTATCATCGCTTCTATGTGCAGTGGCGTCCTTCTTGGTGAGTTCTTAGGTCTTTTAGACCTGTCTCGAAACCCTTTTGTCCCCTCCTCCTTGTATCGCCTCAATGCCTTCCTAACCGTGATCCTCGAACATTTCATGGTCCTCGCAATCGCACTGATGCTCTTACCCTCGCTATGCAACCTAATCACTTCCTGCCTCGCATACTCCTTATTTGCTCTTCTCAAGTCTTGGTATTTTGGATAATATTCATCTGACGAGGAGTTGCTCATAGGGCACCTCCGTTAGAAAGTTCCAAAACTCGTAACAAATACTCTGACGGAGGTAGCCCTCCAAGTTCTGCGAACTTGTGGACCATATCCATGGCTTCTTTAGCACATTTCGGCACAAACGGCGACTTCATTCTGGCATTCCATGGCTTCGAGTCGCGGCGAGGGTGGTCACGATGTGTCAGCCCAGCGACAA